>LSQX01296342.1_pt4 | contig 32497 bp, 20 predicted proteins | sample 654561 | NCBI WGS metagenome assembly LSQX01 (sample SAMN04489861, study PRJNA283612) | anaerobic digester metagenome | isolation source: 4 biogas reactors fed with cattle manure at either 37C or 55C with and... | place: Denmark: Kongens Lyngby | collected 2014 | reverse complement strand
AGGCCATCTGCATACACTATCACTCCTGCACGTAATTTGTCATTAAGGAGGTTCATCTTTCCGTCAACCGTGTCTATTGCATACCACTCACTTGAGCGGTATTTGCCACCATAAATGACACCATCAAGTAAAATTATTCCCCCCATAACATTAATGTATGACCTGTTACGCCATAACTTTTCCACTGTCCGGCCGTCCTCTGATAATTTAAGCGCCAGCAAACCGTCGTTATTTCTTGCTGAAGCGCTTGAACAAAAGATGATCCCGTCAGAATAAACCGGACTGTTAGCATGGATTTTATTAGCCTGCTGCTGCTCTTCCCTCCAATAAAACTCACCCGTATCCGCATCTATACCTATTACAGATGTAGCAGTCATAGTAACAATAATCCCTGAATTATTATGCATTACCAACACCGGTGAACAGTAAGCAGCGGGTTCTCCGAATCCTTTACTGGTCCATATTGTTTTTCCTGTATGCCGGTCCAGTGCCACTACATTATTCTCACTGCCGCCGGGTGTGCAGATGATCCTGTCACCATCGACAAGTAATGTTTCAGCCTTACCCCATGTTATATTTTCAGCGTTGAATTTTTTAAAAAGATCGACATGCCATACAACCTCACCCGAAAACGCATTGAAACAATATACAATGCCCTGTCCGCTCTCCAGGTAAATAAAATCATCAACAATCACAGGAGTAGCACGTGATCCCCCATATGTGACATGCCACTCCGGCCCGTACTGCTTTTCCCAAAGCAGATTTCCATCCAGGTCGAAAGAGAATAGAACACCAATTGTATCGGTCATTCCGGTGACAAAGATCCTGTCGTGGCCAACAGCGACACTGCTGTGTCCGGCCCCCAATCCTTCAAAACTCCAGAGCAACCCGGGGCCCTCATCAGGCCACTCTTGTAAAAGACCCTCTTCATAATAAATACCCCGGCGGTCAGGACCGCGCCATTGTGACGGATTATCATTGGCTGAAGAGCAACCCAGGCTTGATAATAATATTAATGTCAGGTAATAGAAGTTTACAAAAAACCGGAAGTTCCCTCTATTGTCCTTTTGTTTATATATTTTCAATTGCATAATATTCCTTGTAATTCAAATCGACAAATGTTTTTTTGAAATTAAGCTCAATTCTAAAAGTACAAATTTTTTACAGACAATGCAAAGATATTTTTTGGCTGAATCCGTCGAATAGCTGACTATAATTTAGGGTATAAATAACGCTGATAAACATTGTCAGGATAATGTTATTTTAACATGATTCTCTCTCCTGTTTTTAATTTTGTTATTACAGTCATGTACATTTTTAGTATATTTGAAACGCTAAAAAACAGAAGATAAAATACAACGAACAAACGGTTTAGAACTGATTTTTAAGTATGCCCGATCACACCTGACAACTATTATCCGGTGAAAATTACATACTTGTAATCTATAAATTATAATAAACCCTTTCTAAAAAGACTGATTTATATAACCTCTAGTTACGGAGTATTATGGACGATTCAAAAATTATTGAAAAACTGAAAATAGAAATTCACGAACTAAAGCAGGAGATTGCCTCCCTTAAAGCATTAAATCACAAACAAAATATTCAGGATAACCCCTCTGAATATCAGGTCAGGGATGATACAAAATATTATTCCCTATTTGATCAAAATAACGATGCTGTCTTGTTCTTATCACCTGAAGGGAATTATCTGGAAGGTAATAAGCGTGCTGCAGAAATGCTTGGATACTCTGAAACAGAGATCAAATCGCTTTCAGTTAATGATGTAATTGTGGAAAAAGAAAAAAGCAGGGAGATTTTCAAAAAATTATTCGCAGGAGAAATTATCAGGCCGTATGAAAGAAAGCTCAAAAAAAAAGATGGCAGGATACTTTCTGTTGAGACTCATGTAAAACTGATAAAAGATCAAAATGATAATCCTTACTGTATACAGTGTATTGTAAGGGATATTACAAAAATAAAACACAAGGAAAACCGGTATAAAAGATTACTGGAGGATTATGAACAGATCATACAAACCACAAAAGATGGTATCTTTCTGCTGGAGGTTATTAACCGGAAAACTTTTAAATATTTAAAAAACAATAGATCGCATCAGAAAAAAACAGGATTATCCCTTGAATTTATCAGGGGAAAAACTCCCGGGCAACTGCTTGGTGAAGAGCTGGGAAGCACAGTGTCATTAAACTATACACGTTGTGTTGATTTAAAAAAAAGCATTAATTATGAAGAGAAATTGAATCTGCCGGCCGGTCTAAAATATTGGAACACCACCCTTACTCCACTACTTGATAAAGGAAAGGTTATTTTTATCATCGGAACATGCCAGGATGTTACTGATTATAAACTAGCTGCAAATGCGTTGCAGGAGAGTAAAGAATCTTACCGGTTACTTCTGGAAAATCTCAATGAAATAGTTTATATACTGGATGAAAAGGCGGTTATTAAGTATATTTCACCAAATGTAGAGCAAATTGGGGGGTATAAACAGGAGGAGCTAATTGGAAAAAACTATATCGACCTGGTGCATCCTTTTGACAGACACGGACGTCTGAAACAATTCAATGAAATTGTCAAAGGAATCAATAGTCCTTCCGAATACCGGCTTTTAAAAAAGGACGGAACTTATTCATGGGTAAGGACTAATCCTAAGGCGATCAGAAAAGAGAAAAATAACCTGGAAATACAGGGTACCCTGGTGGACATAACAGACCGTAAACTGGCTGAAGAACGGTTAGGGAATAATATTGCACACCTGAAAAGCCTGGTGAGTATTTTGCAATTTCACACTAAAGATATCCAGAATTTTCTGGATTATGCATTGGAGAAAGCTATCGAATTAACGGATAGCAAAATAGGATATATCTATTTTTACAATGAAGAAAAAAAGGAATTCAGCCTTAATTCATGGTCGAAAAATGTAATGCATGAATGTACCATTACTAATCCAAAAACAGTCTATAATCTGGCAAATACAGGCATATGGGGAGAAGCTGTGCGGCAGCGAAGGGAGATTCTTGTTAACGATTTTCATGCGCCCCATCCTCTGAAAAAAGGTTATCCCAAAGGACATGCAGCTTTGTATAAGTTTCTTACAGTACCTGTTTTAAATGATAATAAGATCGTAGCTGTTATAGGAGTTGCAAATAAAGAGACAAACTATGATATTAATGATGTAGTACAGCTAAGGCTTCTGTTAGACGGAGTGTGGAAAGAGGTAGAGAGAAAAAAAAGCAGGGATGCTCTGTTACAGTCAGAACAAAACTTTAAAACTTCTATTGCATACTCCCCATTGGGCATAAGAATTCTGGATAAAAAAGGAAAAACCGTTTTCGTGAATAAAAAATTCCTGGAACTGTATGAATATACTAATCTGGATGAATATAATTCAATTTCGGCAAAAGAAAGGTATACTGAAGAGAGTTACCTGCAACGCGAGGAACGGAAAAAAATAAGACAAAAAGGGGATGAGGTCAATGATTATGAAATAGGAATAAAAACTAAAAATAACGAAATCAGAAATCTTAAGGTTATCCGCAAAAATGTCCAATGGAACGGCACCAGCCATTACCAGGTTATATATCAGGATATTACTGAGCAGAAAAAATTAACTACTGAATTACTGAAGGCAAAAGAGAAAGCAGAAGAAAGCGACAGGCTGAAATCTGCATTCCTTGCCAATATGAGCCACGAAATACGCACTCCCATGAATGGAATAATGGGTTTTGCCGAGCTGCTGAAGGAAAGTGAGAATATTGATAAAAACACGAGGCAACAATATATAAACCTCATCGAAAAAAGCGGACAACGTATGCTCAATATCATTAATGATATTATTGATATTTCAAAAATTGAAGCCGGACAAATGAAAATTAATATTAAAAGTTCAAATGTCAATAAGCAGATCAAATATCTCTATAAATTTTTCAAACCTGAGGTCGAGGATAAAGGCATGCAACTTTTCTTTATTAATAATCTTCCTGATAAAGAAGCCGTTATAAATACAGACAGTGAAAAATTCTATGCAATACTGGCAAACCTCATTAAAAATGCCATTAAATATTCACAGAAAGGATTTATAAAATTTGGCTACAAAAAAAAGGGAAACTATCTTGAGTTTTTTGTCAAAGATACGGGTATCGGGATTCCTGAAGAGAGGCAGAAAGCTATATTTGAAAGGTTTATACAGGCTGATATTGACAATAAGATGGCACTTCATGGTGCCGGGCTGGGCCTGTCTATCTCAAAAGCATACGCCGAAATGCTCGGTGGTGAAATTTGGGTAGAGAGCAAGGAAGGCATTGGTTCAACATTCTATTTTAATCTTCCCTATAATACGGAAACACAACTAAAAACTAAAAGAAAAAAAGATATTCATTCAGAAAACAGGCAATTTAATTTCGAAAAACTAAAAATACTGATAACTGAAGATGATGAAATCTCATTCATCCTTCTTAACTATATAATCAAAGAATTCGGTAAAGAAATTATTAATGCAAAAACCGGCTATGAAGCTGTTGACGAATGCCGTAACAATCCCGATATTGACCTGATACTTATGGATATTCAGATTCCTGAAATGGACGGACTGGAAACAACAAGGAGGATTCGTGAATTTAATAAGGATGTTGTTATTATTGCCCAGACTGCATACGGGCTGACAGGTGACCGGGAAAAATGTCTGGAGGCTGGCTGCAACGATTATATAGTCAAGCCTGTCAATAAAAATAACTTATTGAAATTATTACAAAAATACTTTGAAAATAATGGAAGTAATTGAAGTCAATTAATTATCTGTCCTTCACTAAGGACAATTGACTTTGTGGCATATTTGGCTGCCGCTCCGGGATTGTGAGATACCAGGATCACTGCTTTGCCGCCCTTATGAAATTCCCCTATAAGTGACAGTATTACCTCACTGTTAACAGGGTCAAGGTTACCGGTAGGTTCATCGGCGAGTAAAATATCGGGACTGGTAATTATTGCACGAATAAATGCTGTTCTCTGTTTTTCACCTACGCTCAGTTCTGAAGGATATTTATTTTCTAATGGAAGAATTGAACACTTCTCCATATACTCATTTATTTTTCTTCTGTTTACCGGCTTCGGACAAACCATTTTAATATTCTCAAAAACAGTTAAATATGGAAGAAGATGAAACTGCTGAAATACAAATCCTACATTCCTCTTGCGATATAACTCCAATTCTTTGCCGGTAAATAAATTTATATTCTTCCCTTTAAATAATACCTGTCCGGAATCAGGACGGATCAATCCGCCAATTGTATGCAGCAGTGTCGATTTCCCGCTGCCACTGGGACCGTTAACAACAATAAAATCACCTTCATCAACCTTGAAAGAAACCTCATTAAGAGCTGTAAATATGTTATTATTCTTTGTATACTTCTTGGTTAATTTAACAATATCCAACATTGCAGAATTTTTAATTTATTAAGCAGAAAATTTATTAAAGATTTTATGTTGATCACTGTAGATATTTTAGTTCATTCTGAGCTCAGGGTCCTGGCAGCATCTACCTGGGTAGCCATTAAAGCGGGGATCCAGCCTGAAAGTGTCCACAAAACAGGAAATATAAAAATGACATAACCCAATACATTCCAAAGCGGTTCAATATCCTGAGCTGTAAACCTGAAAATCTCTCTTCCGAAATACTCTGCTATTGCGGTTCCTGCAAAAAAGCCTATAATGGTCCCTGCAAGTCCAAGTAAAAATGCTTTCATCATAATTATAAGCAAAATATAATATTTACTCTTACCTGTTGCTATCATTATCCCAATCTCCCGGCGACGCGTAACTACATTAGAATAAAACAGAAGTCCGGATATCAATAATGCAGAAAGAATTACGAAAGGGATAATGAATGAACCATATTTATTCATCATCAACCTCTGGTTCTCACGTGCATCTGCGATACTTCCAATCTCAGCAACCTCAAGGTCAGAGAATATAGCCTGAACCTGGCTTCTGGCATTTTTAATCCTTCCGTCGTGGCAGACACACCCCAGAGCTTCAATCTTATTAATCTGACCCTCCATTCCCAGGACCTGCTGAAGGTCTTCAAGATAGAATGCCACTCCCTGATCCAGCATTCCTTTTCCCTCCTCTAACCTCTTGGTAATTGGAAATTCATATATTTTCCCATTCTTTCCCCTGATTTTGAACAGATCTCCTTCAGGGATATTTGTTGAAATCAGAGAACCTACATGAACAGTTCCTTTAGGAACATCAAATCCCATAGTCTCCTGTCCCGGCAGATACCGCTGAACTGCTTCATCCTTATAGCCGGCTACAAGTATCTGATGTCGTGATCCGTTAGGGTCGGTCCAGTCAGGATATTTAAGATGCAAAATACCAGTAAGGTGTCTGACTGCATCAAATGTTTTGGATTCTGCCAGAACATCAACATAATTTTCAGGAAACACAGGTGTATTGTTGACAGAATAAAAATCTATCAGGTTTGTGCCTTTTGGGTAAATATAGAGGTTAAGTCCCTGTTCTCTCATTATTTTGCGGGTTTCATTCTCACTGGCCCTGCTTAGGGAATATATTGCTACAGAAACAGTACCTGCTACAATAACTGTCAGTAAAATAATGAAGGAATTCACCTTCCGGTAAAATATCTCTTTTATTACCAGTATTACGGCGTTCATATTACAATCTTTTTTTATTCCGGTAAAAAAAATAAACAGTTAACACCACCACAGTAATAACAATAATAATTCCTGTAATGACAATAGAAATCTGCAGAGAGTTATCATCTTTCATCTCAAACACTTCCGGTTGATATGTGTTGAGCCCGTCCCTCTGGTCAGTGAGCCATTTAGGCAATGGCCGTGTACTAAGTGAATCATATATTGCAGAATCCTGGTTCATCTATCTGTGTAATAGAGAAGGATTGGCATCCAGAATAACATTGACAAGGGCAGGTGAAGGTCTTTCCCAGTCAGCCTTACAAAGGATACTTACTCCCGGGAGGTTATCCTTTATGAGACAGCTGCAATCAGCTGTAAGAAAATCAATCAACAATTTAATATTATCTTCTGTTATGCCTCTTCCCAAAAGCGGTTCAAGCGCCCTGAACCTTCCGAAAACCCCGAACAGCATTGGCTCATCTATCTCTTTAAGGTCACTTTCAACATTAAGCAGCAGCGAGACAAGATGCTTTTCGGTCGTGCTGCCCCTGTCTATTTCAATCAAAGTGATTATTTCACTGAATGGGGAGGAATCAAGACTTTTCTTTATTACCTGCAAACCCTGATTATCTTTTTCACTGTTTCCACTTTTCAGATATAGCATAACACAAAGTTTTCCAGCCAAAAGCTCTTCGACAACCTTATCTCTCACCGGGGAGGTATTAATGCTTTTAACTGAGCTGTAATCATCATATTCACCAAAAAGCCTGTTGCCATAGTATAACGCATAATAAGGGTCACTAACAGCTTGCTTAACCTCTGATTTAAATACTATATTTGTTGTTTCCGACCATCTTTCCAGCTCCTTATGTTGGGTTACTACTTCCGTAGCCTGATCACCTTTATGATAATAAACCAGCCTGTACTTATCAGCAAATGAATTCAGTAATACCCACTCAGAAACTTTAGTGGTGCATGCCATACTTATGATAGCTGCAATTAATAATGTTTTCAGGTAAACAGGCTTCATGTTTAATTATTTTTGTGATAAATTTTCCTGAACCAGTTCAATTCCGCATATCAGGGTCTTACCTGCCCGCGGGATTAACTCAACCTTAATACTGCTGCCGGCTTTTATACCATGAAACGATTTAACAATCTCCTTATCCGGCTTACCGGCCTCCTTTACAATATCAAATTCTTCAGCCACAATTTCTCCCTGTATTTTTATATCAAACATCCTTTCTCCCTGCTTTTTATCCTCCAGCTCAGAGAAATAGAGCCTCACAGTATACGACGATTCAGGAATATTATTGTCATCAGCCAACCCAATTTCAAGATTTTTAATTCCTACAAGAGCGCTTGAGCTGATCCAGGGAGTATTTTCAGATATTATAGAAAATGGCTCTTTCCTGATCTTAAGAATATCGATTGTATCAATAGTAACGGGAATTTCCGGCGGTGCTCCTGAAACATAAGGAAACTCGAACCACAAGACATTATCATCCGAACTTCTGTCGCCCGGCGCATTGAAATTCAGTCCCAGCTGTTTTACCGGGTTACCGTTCCATTTATAATTACTGTTTGTCCAGTAAGACATCCACGGCATATTTATAAGAGCCAGCGATGTCTGGTTCTGGTAAGCACACTGACAAGTCCTGGTATAGTCGGGAGAATTCAATACACCATCGGCAACTATCAGGTTGGTTGAGCAGCCGGGCTTCCAGCCACCCAGACTTCCTGTCCCTTCAAAAGCTTCAAGGTTAATAAAACCTGCTGAAGCTGACCTGAAGGTGAGAAGGTACTCGCTTGCAGCCACATAACCGCAGCCATATTCACGCTTATAACTCCATTTCAGATCTTCGCCGGTTACCGGATCTCTCTCTGTAAGAGGCTCCCCTGTTAAAAGGTGGAATCCTTCTCCACTGGTATATATTTTGTCGTTATGTATTATCGGCGGATTACCATATTTAACGGCTTTATCCCATATTTTCTCCTTAGTTACTGCATTATATGCTATCATTCTGTTACCCTCCTCACCGTTCAGCATATCCCGTGAAGGCCTTGTTGCCTGCAAAAGCAGCTTATGTTCAGAAGAATACCCAAGCCAAGTCCCGAATATATCATCAGTCTTTTCATATAATTTTTCACCTGTTCTTATATCGAGATAAACCAACCTCGATCCTTCAGGAAGGGGTTCTCCCCTCCTTCTCAGTTTTGTTTCAAGGTATTGCGGAAGTTTATCAAGGCAATACAGAACATCGTCTCCTGCTATCACTGAATTGTGTAAAAATCCGTGATTGGCATTGGTGCTCCATAACCTCTTTCCTGTAAAACGATCCAAAACTATCAGTTCTCTGCTGGCAGTGAGATCGTAGTTAGTAAATTTTGGATTTTTGATTCTTATAGAATCATTTTCAAGTCCTGTAAATTCTGAAAAATTATTTCCCAGGATCAGCAGATCTTCATAAACTCCGATATATCCCAGCTCCTTTGTGTTGTCAGACCCTGTATCAAAGACTTTTACCGTCTCACCGTTTGTTATATCGATTAAGCTGCATTTATTGCCCTCTATCAGATAGACAAACTCTTTTGTTGCAATAAAATTTGTTCCCCTTGCATTTGCTCCCGGAAGATGTACCTGGTTATACTTTGGATCGAGCGGATTCTCTTCATCATAAGTCTCATCATAAAATACCAGCCAGTTATCCTCTTTTAGTTGTTCCGATTCTCTTTTCCACAGAACCCTTCCTGTATATACATCACGGGCACTAATGCAATCTACTCCCTGAATGATCAGTCTTCCATCTATTACCTGTTCACCGGGTCCGTGTCCATGTCTGGGTAATACATCCAGGTTGGAATTCCCGCCAAACCATAAAATTCCAAGTGGCGCTTTTACCAGTTTATCATCTGACTTGACCGTGTTGGCAATATCTCCGTAGTTATGGGTCCATGGAGAAGCGCCAGGAAGGGAGCCTTCTTTTATTAACATGGGTAATCCACTTTCCCTTACTGTAACGCCCTGAATATTAAGTGCAATAAAATTTTCAATTATCCTGTCTCTTTCCGAACCTCTGAAACCCAACACAATTTTTCCGCCATAAGGGCGTGTTATTTCATATATCTGTTCAAGGAGGTCATCATCATTATAGTTAATATAAAAAGGATCATTTATAATAGTGAGGTTTGAGATATATTTTGGCAATGCCGGAAATTGATCTTTGTACTGAAGAAAACTAATACGTTCGGCTATGATTCCCGCCTCATCATAATATTCACGAAGGGAGTTAACTCTCCCTTTATCCTTTTCATAAACAATAATATTAAGGTCAGTACCCGAAAGCAAACCATTCAGCAACTTTGTGTCCTCTCCGCCGAATACCAGGCAGTATCCTTCAGACACACCTGACTGCCGGATTATTTTCCGGGCTTTCGAAGACCCCCTTTTCAGTCCCGTCTTATCTTTGCCTAATCTGGTAATCTCTTGTACCGGAGTATCACCAAATGTCATTATATCCCCATTTTCCGTTACAGCAATAAGCTTTCCGTTTGCTGCAACAAGCCGTTCAATCTTCACATCAGAATCAAAACTCCATATAACTTCAGGCACTTTACCAGGAGTAATCCTTACTGCTGTAATCCCCTCCCTACCGCCGGCATAAAGACAATCACCGGCTTTTATAAGGTCGCCTGATGCATCTGCATTAATACTCCACAATGAATCGAGAGTCTTATCGTCGTTCAGTCTCGATGCCCTAATTTTATTTCCTGAGAAATAGATATTATTTCCGTCAATAACAGGATACTCTCCGGCATCTTTAGTAAGTCTCTCACCCGTTTCCGCATCATACATCCAGGTCTCTCTCCATCTGTGATGGTTAAAAAACACCTTATCGTTCGCACAAGTAAAAGCACCTCCTGTCTTCCCGCTGGCAGCAAGTCTGTAATAAATTTTCTCTCCTGATTTTTTATCAAATGCTGCAGGAACAGAACGGCCTCCGGCAACTAGTAATTTATCACCGCTGATAGTGAAAGTACCCTGTGGCGCCACATCTGCAAATGCCGGAGAGTTATGAGGCTGTAATATATAATTACTTCCGGTACCTTCATTTTTCCAGATGATATCCCCGGTTTCAGCATCCAGCGCATAAATAAAAGTCCCCATAAGCGGAAAGATGCTTGCAGCAGTATAAATGATATCGTCTTCAAGTACTATACCTCCCCTTGCGGGCCACATTGAGATCAGTCGTTTATTGCCAAGAAGTTTATTTTCTGCAGGAGCCAGAAACCTTTTCCATATAATTGAACCGTCTGATGTATTAAGGCAATAGCAGTAACCGTCATCTCCTGTAAACACTATTTTGCCGTTATAAATTGTGAGTGGCAGCCTTACAGGGCCGTCAGCATAAAAATGCCATATCTCTTTGCCTGTATTAATATCCATAGCCACGACCTTATCCTGATCGTTGAACCCGACAAAAATTTTATTATCTGCCACAACAGGCTCCAGTATCCTGTCGAATTGCATTAAGTTCCGGTTAAGGGGATCATCCCAAACGGGTATTCTTACAGAAAATTTTGCCTGCCACTGAAGGTAAAGTTCATCAGCCAGTTTTCCGGATGTGGAAGCTGACCTGTTTTTATCATAACGCCACATTGGCCAGTCATTACCAGCCTTTAATGGATGATAACTGTTCAGAAAAAATATTATCCATAAAAAAATAAATATTTTCAGCTTCATGACAAATAAATTAGAATTCCGCAATCAGTTACTTTATACTAACAGAAGGTATTTGAATTATTCTATTCACCTTAGTAGACCTTGTTAATCAATAAATATGATATATATCCTAAATCAGCGATGCTGAGGCTTTGTCAAGGAAAAGTACTGTGTCGGGATGTTTGCGTAAAATAGTTGCCGGACATGCAGTGGAAATTTCCTGGTTCAATGTGTTATAGACAGCTTGTGCTTTTCTTTCGTCGGGTACAACACAACTAATTGTTTTGCAATTCATAATTGCAGTGATTGTAAGTGAAAGAGCGTGAGTAGGAACGTCATCAAAAGTCGGGAACCAGCCTTCACCGAGTTGCTGTGTGCGACAATCATCATCAAGTTCTACAACTTTAACAAGATGAGGGTCATTAAAATCTGCTACCGGAGGATCATTAAATGCTATATGGCCATTCTCTCCAATTCCAATGCATGCAACATCAACCGGATGACTTTTTAACAAATCCTCATAACGTTTAATTTCAGCATCGATATCAGCGGCATCCCCTTCAAGATAATGCACCTCTTTTGGTTTAACAATATCAAGAATTCTCTCTTTCAAATATTTACGAAAACTTGCCGGATGAGTTTCAGGCAATCCTTTATATTCATCAAGATGAAAAACTGTAATTTTTTTCCAGTCAACGTCCAGTTTCTGAAAATTCTGGATAAATGCAAATTGTGATGCACCGGTAGCCAGTATCAAATTTGCCGAACCTTTCTCAGCAATAACTGCTTTTAACTGATCTGCCACAAAATTGGCAGCAGCTATACCCATTTCCTCTGTTTCGTTATAAACTTTTACTTTAAGATTATCCTTTTTAAAAGATTTAATTTCTTGTACCATGATAAATATATTTTATTAAACTTATTGTAAATTACATAAATAGCTCACTTATAGCAAAATAGGTTGTCAGGAATGAAAAAAACACAACTGCCCAGATTCCAATATTTTCACGCGTCCCTGCTTTATTCATTCCCATAAGGTTTGACCTGTTGATAAGTATAAGGATCGGAATGGCAACGGCAGGCAGAATACAAGCCTGAAATGCCTGTGAAAATACCATAAGGGCAGGAGGCCGCTGTTTTAGGAAAACTGATCCAAATGCAAATAACATAGCAAATAAAATCAGTAACTTCGATTGCGTAGAGTGTATATTTCTCGGCTTACCCGAATAGTCAGAAATCAGCCATGGAGCAATCAACACAATAGGAAAAATAGTTGATAGTCCGGCCCCCACTATACCAAGAATAAGGATAAAAGCTGCTGCCTTTCCTCCTATCGGCTGAAAAAGCTGAATCATTTCAACAGTATTTTCCAGTTTTAATCCCATAATATGAAGAGTACCTGCAGCCACAGCCATTATAACCCCACTTAACAGGAGCATCATAGTTGCAGAAACGAATGCATCCTTTTTTTCATCTTTCAGGTTTTTTATGGTCCAGCCCTTTTCAGCCACAACCGTACTTCGCATAATGAAGACCGCAGCTGAACAAGTAGTCCCTGCAATTGCTGCAACCAATCCGAAAGCTCCTTTTGTGTCAGGAATTCCGGGGATCAGCCCACTGGCAATTGATGAAAAATCGGGTTTAACCATAAAAAATACTATGATAAAAGAGAGCCCCATAAAAATAACGAAAACAGTCAATACTTTTTCAAATGTTTTGTATTGTCCAACCCATAACAGTATATACATAGCAACTGCCAAAACAAGTATTATCCAGAACCGTGGAATCATCGTCTCATTAAACAGCAGCCTGATAGCCTCCTGCACCAGGTCAGCGACAATTCCCATTACACCCATAAGTGCAAGCAGCTCTCCAATTATCAGGGCAATAAGAATATATAACGCTAAAATCCAGCCGTGTTTAAATTCATTTTTTATATTAAACAGGGCAGTATTCCCGGTCACCAGTGTTACCTTACCATAGGCAACCATCAGTACGAAGGTAAATATACACGATAGTACAAGTGCCCAAAAAAGTTCCATCCCGTGCTCGGCTCCTACTTTGGCCATTGTAGTAACACTGCCTGTACCAATGTTATATCCTATCAGGAAAAGGCCGGGTCCCACTGCTGCAAGAGAAATCAGTATTTTCTTGATTAAACTGTTTTTCATATGATTAGAAATATTTATTTTAAAAAGTTGCAAATTTAACTCGCATATGTTATAATCACACCCCCGGGTCCTGACTTTAATCGGGATGTTAGTTTCATATGACTCGAATATAACTTAATTCATTAATTATTTAGCCTGATAAACTAACACACCATTCACAAAGGTTTTCTTTATATTAACCTTATAATCATCAAGAGTGAACAATATCAGGTCAGCCCGCCTGCCGGGCAATAACTCTCCACGATCATCCAGTCCGTATAATTTAGAAGGATTGGTACTGGCCATTTGCACTGCCTCCGCCAGGGAGCAGCCTGTTACCTTCATAACATGCCCTACTCCTTTAGTAATAGGAGATGCTGAACCATAAAGTACATTCTGGGCAGGATAGCGCAGCATTCCTTCTTTGGTTAATTCAATTGTTTCGCCCGTTTCTGTTTTATATTCCCCCGGTTCAAGGGCTGCGTAGCTGGTTACGTCGGATGTAATTATTGTATTATTAACTCCTTTAACTTTATAAAAAACCCTGATCTCCTCGGGCAGAAGATGAAAACTGTCGCAGATAATGCTGATCATATACCTGTCGTCCGACAGCTGTGACCAAAAAGGATTATTATGCCTGTTGATCATATTTGCCGCACCATTTCCAAGATGTGTTGCTATCTTTGCACCTCTGCTGATTGCGGCTTCTACAGTAGCAGCCGGAGCGTTATGGTGTCCAAGGGCAACAACTATTCCTTTATTGCTGCAGTTAGTAATAAAATCGAGCCCCCCCTCCATTTCCGGAGCTACAGTAACCTGCATAATCTTTCCATCAGCTGCTTCATACATTTTCATAAACTCATTCCAGTCGGGAAGTTTTACATACCTCTTTGGATGAGCCCCGCGATAACCATCTTCGGGATTTATATAGGGCCCTTCAAGATGAAATCCGGGTATCGACCCCAGCAACTTTTTATTATCAACTGCTTTAGCAAGAATAGAAAAATTTCTGATCAGCACATCCATGCTGTTAGTGGTTAAAGTGGGCAAATAGGTAGTAACACCGAATTTCCAGAGTTCACTAGTGGCTTTTTCTACTCCCTCGCTGTCTAGATCACTGTCACCAAAGGCAAACGAAATACCCGCAAAGCCGTTTACCTGGTTATCGAAGAAACCTGGTGAAATATAAACCGGATCTTTGCCGGCAGGCTGATCAGTTTCTTTTATATCGATAATTTTTCCATTATCAATTGTAACTTCCACCGGATTTCCGGTATAATAATGTATTCCACTGACTACTTGTTGAGCATTTATTAAACCTGCCATTATAAGCAAAAAACAGGTAAAAAGTGACCTTATTATAACTCCATAATATATCTTATTTTTATTCATAATAAATTGATTTTAATTATAATTTCATCTCCCAGCCTTTTTCGTATCGCCGTGACCACAATTTTTTAGCATCTTTATCACCGATTATATGTCCGTCAGACGGATCTATCTCCAGTGAATGGCCAACCTGTTGAGCAATATTTCCAAGCTGTACAAGCAAAGTACTTTTATGTCCTGAATCAATGTCTGCAACCAGTTTTTCTCCAGAAATAATATTATTGAAGAAATTACGTATATGAAGCGCATCGAGATGGCTTGACGGATTTGCCGTATCCCTGGGATCAATAGCTACAGTATCTTTTCCCTCTTTAACGATATTATTTTTAAGATCGAAGACAGTATAGCTGTTTCCTCCGGTAATTAATAAGCTTCCCTTTTCACCATAGAAGATAGCTCCCACAGCTGCACCTTCAACATGTTTGCCATTGCAGCTCCGGCCTTCCCATGTCATTGAAACACCCTCTTTAAAATCCATGTTTATAACCTGGGTGTCGGGAGTTTCCCAATCATCATCATAGCAAAATCTTCCACCGTTCGAACTAACTTTTACCGGATAATCAACTCCAAAACCCCATCGCAAAATATCTACCATGTGCGTACCGTTATTCAGTGCCTCACCGGTTCCCCAGTGCCAAAACCAGTGCCAGTTATAATGCACTATATTATCCATGTACTCTCTCCTGGGTGCAGGTCCCTGCCACAGGTCCCAGTTAAGCCAGCCCGGAACAGGGGCCACTTTGCCAACACCAATTGGACCGCGGTTACTTGAATACCATCCTTTACCAAAATACGGACGGCCAATTATACCTTCTTTTAATTCATTGATACCTTTGATTATATTTGGCCATGACCTGCGCTGGTTACCCATCTGCACAGATTTCCCATACCTTAAAGCAGCTTTTACAAGCATCTCGCCTTCATTAGGATTGTGACTGCATGGTTTTTCAAGATATACATGCTTGCCTGCCTGCATTGCCAGAAGTGCAGCAGGTGCATGCCAGTGGTCAGGTGTTGCTATGACCATAAGGTCAACATCCTTACTTTCGAGTGATTTTCTGAAATCTTCAAAACCAGCCGGTGTATGATCCTGAACCTTTTTTACATTAGCTGAACACTTATCAATCGCCCGCGAATCAACATCACAAAGGTGAATTACATCACAGTTTTTTTGAAAGGCAAAATTCTGTGCCAGTGCATTACCACGCGAATTGACGCCCATCACAGATGCACGCAATTTATCATTTGCACCTGGAATTCTTTTATAACTGGCAGCACTAAAACCCGGAAGAATGCCCCCTGCCATAATCGCAGCAGATACTCCGGCAGATTTTTTAATAAACTCCCTTCTGCTATTATTGTCTTTTCCCATCTTATTATTTTTTAATATTTACAAAACTATCTAAATGATTATCAAATAAAAAACAAAAATGTGTACGTACACGAAATTTAAATTTAACCAATTTAAATTTAAATTATATTGACATGATTAACAGGATTATAAAAAAATAATTATTCAATAAAATCTGCTGTAAAACATATCAGTAAAAAATTCATAATATTAGTGTTCAGGCCGGTTTTTCTTTTATTCATTGCCTGTCACTTACCTGCAATTCCTATCACATTCCCTGCCATGACCCTGATCCCTGTTTCTATTGTATTTTGATAATCAGGATTAAGAAAAGGCGAATGCAGGGGAAACGGCTCTTTTCCTTCTGCTCTAAGACTTGCCATTAATTCCGGATTGGTGCTTCCGAGCCATATGAGGCATATTGGTACCCTCTCCGGCGTCCTGCCGTATTTCCCGAAATCCTCGCCCACCATGGCAGGTGAAACTTCCTCAATACTGTCTTCTCCAATAATCCTTGCAGCAAAATCATTGATCTTTCCGCTTAACTCAGAATCATTGAGCACCGGGGGTGTTTCAACCGGTGAAACAACAACGTCAGGCAACAATTCCTCATCAAGTCCGGCCATTACAGCAGCAGCATCACTGATTCTTTTAATTGCACTAATTACTTTTTCTATCACTTCATCTTTATAATAGCGAAGTGTCAGTTTCATTTTAACCTGGTCAGGAATAATATTGGCCTGTGTGCCACCATGGATTGAACCGACAGTGACAACAACAGGATCCAGGGGACTTACCTCCCTGCTTACAATTGTTTGCAGGTTAAGAACTATACGCGACGCAATCACAACCGGATCTATACACTTTTCAGGATAAGCACCATGTCCCCCCTTCCCGTAGACTGTAATTTCAACGCTTTTAACACCGGCAAAAACCGGTCCTTTAACCAAACCTATTTTCCCTGCTTCTAATTCAGGATTGATATGATAGGCCATTGCATAATCCGGTACCGGGAATTTTCTGAATAGCCCTGCTTCTATAGCCTCCCCTGCCCCTCCGCTGAACTCCTCTGCCTGCTGGGCTATAACCACAAGAGTGCCTTTCCAGTAATCTTTCAGGGTGGCTAATGTCCGGATAGTACCGGTCCAAACAGACATGTGAATATCGTGGCCGCAGGCATGCATTACAGAAACCTCATTACCGTCCTTGTCTGTTGATGTTTTATCACTGCTGAAATCAAGCCCTGTTTTCTCTTTCACCGGCAGGGCATCCATGTCTGTACGTAATAATATGACTGGCCCCTCACCATTTTTTAAAACTCCCACAACGCTGTTGCCTGAAAAATTTTTGGTCACTTCAAACCCGGCTTTGCCTAACTCTGCAGCCATCCGGGCAGCTGTCTCAATTTCCTGGAATGAAAGCTCAGGATTCTGATGAAGATCTTTACACAATTCATAAGCATATTCAGTCTGTTTATGGGCTTCAATGTTAATCATGTCTGATATCTGAGCAAAAAGTGTAGTATAACCAGCCATTATAATAAAAATTAAAATGAGTTTTTTAACCATCATATATTAATTATTGTATTTAGAATTCATGACATCTGTCCTGTCTGAAATTAGTTATGCCTTACCGGTTAATAAGGCAATCTCAAAATTTGTACCATGAACTTGTCTGTAAATTTTAATTCCTGATAAAAAAATCTTACGTATTTTTACCTTTGAACATTTTCTTTATCCCGTACGAAAATATAATAAAGCAATTGAAAAAATGAACAGTGAAGAAACTTTTTTAAAAATATCAAAACTACGAAAGTATCTGGAAGAGCAAAACTATCGGTATTATGTTCTTGCAAAACCGGAGATCAGTGATTATGAATTTGATATGAAATTAAAGGAGTTAGAAAAACTGGAATCTGAGTTTCCTGAATTTTTTGATCCTGATTCACCCACTCAACGTGTGGGAAGTGACCTCACAAAGTCATTTGTCCAGGTAAATCACAGGTTTCCTATGCTTTCACTTGCCAATGCTTACTCAGAAACAGAAATAACAGATTTTGATAACAGAATAAAAAAAATTGCGGGTGATAGTCCTGAATATGTTTGTGAACTGAAGTTTGACGGATCATCCATTAACCTGCTATATGAAAATGGAAAACTGGTCAGGGCAGTTACCAGGGGTGACGGGGTAAAGGGTGATGATGTAACTGTAAATATCCGCACAATAAGGTCTGTTCCCCTAAAGTTAATGGGAGAAGGTTATCCGGAGAGTTTTGAGATACGTGGGGAGATTGTTATGCCTTTTGCTGTTTTTAATGAACTTAATAATGAGAGACAAAAATCTGGTGAGTTGCTTTTTGCAAATCCCAGAAATGCTGCTGCCGGAACTCTTAAACTCCAAAACCCTGCGATTGTGGCTTCCCGTAAACTGGATCTGTTTTTTTATGCAATCATGGGAGATAACCTGCCTTTTGAAAGTCACTTTCAAAATCTGCAAAAGGCAGTTGAATGGGGTTTTAAAATTTCAGAGGCAACAAGGTTATGCAAAAATAAAGAGGAGATCCTCAGTTACCTGAGAGAATGGGAAACAAAAAGGATTACCCTTCCGGTTGCCACCGACGGAGTTGTTATTAAGGTCAATTCACTGAGACTGCAGGAACAACTCGGATCAACCGCTAAATCGCCCCGGTGGGCAATTGCTTATAAATATAAAGCAGAAAGCGCTTCCACTATCCTCAGGTCAGTGTCATACCAGGTTGGACGCACCGGGGCAGTAACGCCTGTTGCCAATCTTGATCCGGTATTAATTGCAGGTACAATTGTAAAACGTGCTTCTCTTCACAATGAAGAAATAATAAAAAAACTTGACCTGCATATATCAGACAGGGTATTTGTGGAAAAGGGAGGTGAAATCATTCCCAAAATCACAGGAACAGATCCTGAAAGCCGCCACCCTATGGCATCTCCTGTAACATTTATTACACACTGTCCTGAGTGCGGGACTAAACTGGTCAGGACCGAAGGGGAGGCTGCCTGGTATTGCCCTGACGCAGAGGGTTGTTCGCCGCAGATAAAAGGTAAGATTGAACACTTTGTCAGTCGGGATGCTATGGATATCGACGGACTGGGACCGGAAACGATAAGTCTGCTTTACAGTAAAAAACTATTGACTGATATACCGGGAATCTTTGAACTGAAAAACTTTGCTGATAAAATTATCGGACTGGAGACAATAAAATTGCCTGAAGAAACGGTATTGGAGGACCACAACAAAATTCCTGCAGAAAGGATACTTTATTGTTATAAAGGCTCTCCGTCTCTGAAGATATGTAAATTGCTGGTCGACAAAATACCACCGGCGGATCTGTTCGATGTATCTCCCGAATTTATAGCTGAAACGCTGGAGATAAATATTGAAGAAGGCAGGAGCATTTACAAATTTTTGCATTCCCACATATCATTAAAAAAATTATTCAGACATCTGCCTGAATCAGAAAAGATGTTCTTTCCCTCTTTAGTATTAAATGTACTGGCAGGGATCGACAAAGAAAAAGCGGAAAAGATTGAAAGACACTTTGTCTACTTCTACTTCATTGCATCAGCTACAAGGTCAGAACTGGAAAATACTGAAGGAATTGACTCATCGGACCTGGAAAAGGTACAGAACTTACTGAATAATAAAAATATTGATCACCACAGACTTAACCATTTCAACAAGGTCAGCATTCAGAAAAAAACATTCAATAACCTTATAGAATCAATTGAAAAATGCAAAGAGGCTCCGTTTGAAAAAGTTCTATACAGCCTTGGTATACGTTATATTGGAGAAACTACTGCAAAGATTCTGGCAAAAGCGTTTCTTAACATCGACAATCTTATTAAAGCCGGAAGTGAGGAGCTGCTAAAGGTTGACGGCATTGGTGAAAAGATCGCTGAAAGCTTAGTAGATTTTTTTGCAAATGAAAAAAACCTCCGTCAGATAGAACAACTTAAACACCACGGACTCTCTTTTCAGTTGAAGTCTGAGGCAGCGCCTGCAAAAAAAATTCTTGAGGGTGTTACTTTTGTCGTTACCGGAAATTTCGGTACCAGCAATATCAGAAGCAATTTGAAAAAAACAATAGAAGAATGCGGTGGCAATGTAGTCTCGGCAGTTTCTAAAAATGTCGATTTCCTGCTTGCAGGGGAAAAACCGGGCCCTGAAAAAATAAAAAAAGCTGATGACTTTAACATAAAAGTCATCAGCAAAGAAAAATTTGAAAATATGCTAAGTTCTGATCCTGGAACCTTTCAAAGCAAAGAAAATAAGGTATAGATAATAAATAAACATACAACTTATTGCTGCAATCAGTCCGGCGCTTTTCTGCACTGCCCCCATAAATGGTGTAAGTATGGCGGCACCAATTACCGCGGTTGATATCACTCCTGATGCCACCTTTGCAAGAGGCCCCAGGTCTTCCAGTGCCAGGTTGTATATTGTCGGCCACATAATAGAATGGAACAATCCGGTACCAAGGAAAAATATCAGCGCAATATTACCTGAACTCTGGCCCAGTGCCAGCGAAATACCAACTAAAACAGCCCCTCCCACTGAACAGAATGCCAGAATATTCCTTGCAGTTAACCTGCGGAGAATAAAAATGCCGACAAGTCTGCCAATCATCAGTCCGCCCCAGTAATATTTCAGCCAGTCGGTTCGTTGGGCAGCACTTAAATCCAGGCCCAGCTCCCTGGTATAATCAGCAAAAAAACTGGGTATTCCGATCTCTATGCCCATATAAAAAAATATTGCAAGCGATCCGAGCCATACATGAGGATATCTAAACGCACTTGATTTATATTTTATATGTTTTGCCTCCCCCTCTTCACCATTATCATCTATCTCGGGAAGCCTTAGAAAAAACATAACCACCAGTATAACAACAGCAATGACAGCAATAATAATAAAAGGGCCTTGTACCTGAAGAGGATCTGATGCACCTGAGCCTCCGTCACCCGAGATAATAAGAAGGGAAACAAAAACAGGGGCAATCACTGTAGCGACAGAATTCAGGGCATTGGTAAGTGTCAGCCTGCTGGCTGCAGTTCTTGCCGGTCCCAGTGCGTTAACATAAGGATTTACCGCAACCTGAAGAATTACAATCCCGATGGCAAATACAGCAACTCCGCCTAAAAAAGGAATGTATCCTATTGATACCAGCGGAATACAAAGTATGATGCCTAAAGCTATCATGGCAATACCGGAGATAACACCTTTCTTATAACCAATTCTGTGGATAAGAAATCCAATAGGTATTGATAATGAGTATGCACCAAAAAAGAAAGAGTTGGGTAACTGCTTCAGCACTTCACCATTTTTCAGCTGATCAAGTTTAAAAGCCTCTTTTAAAAAGTCGATCATTGAGTTATTCATCGTAGTCATGAACCCTATAAGAAAAAAAAGGGCTGCCATGACTATCATGGGGAACAGGTATTTGTTTTTGCTCATTTTTGATATTTTAAAATAATTTTTTTGCACCGTCACTTATCTCAGCTACGTAAAATTCAGGTTTTAAACCGGATTTCATGGTATAATTTTTACCGACCTCTTCAATAAACCTATCAACAGCTTCCTCTTTAACCAGGCTTACCGTACAACCGCCAAATCCTCCTCCTGTCATTCTTGAACCGATAACTCCTTCTATTTTATAAGCCTCTTCGACCATCGTGTCAAGCTCCGGTCCTGTTACCTCATAATCGTCTCGCAACGACGAATGAGATTCATTCATGAGGATGCCGAAGCGCTCTATATTATTATTTTTAAGCTGGCTGACAGCTTCTTTAGTCCTGGCAATTTCACTGATCACATGCCTTGCCCGGCGCATAACCACCTTATCAACAAATTTTTCCTCAATCGCCTTAAACTCTTCCATTGTGCAGTCTGCAAGCATCTGTACAGGTTTATACCTGCTAATCTCTATAACGGCAGCTTTGCATTCTGATACTCTCTGGTTATAAACTCCCGAATCGAGTTTATGGGGACTATTGGTATTTGATATAACGATTTTGACACCATTCAGCTTAACCGGAACAAGCTCATATTCAAGAGTATCACAATTCAGATATATTGCATGGTCCGATTTACCCATCCCTGAAGCAAACTGGTCCATGATCCCACACATCACACCGGCAAACTCATGTTCAGCTTTCTGTGCCATCTTTATCAGCTCCTGCATCTCTATCCCAAGGTTCCATGTATCATTTATAGCCACTGCTGATGCCATTTCGAGTGAAGCTGAGGAGGACAATCCGGCCCCGTTTGGCACATTTCCGTATATTAATATATCCGCTCCTTCATTAAATTTAACCCCTCGTTTCAAAAACTGGGCAAAAACTCCGATGGGATAATTGACCCACTCCCTGCCAACAGGCCTGTCTAAATCCTTAATATCTACAACTGCCTCAAAACCGAGGTTTACAGAAGCCAATCTGACAGATTTCCTCTCAGTTTTTCTGATTAGACAGAAGGTTCCGAAGCTAATGGCACAGGGAAAAACAAAACCTCCGTTATAATCGGTATGTTCACCTATAAGGTTAACCCTGCCGGGAGCAAAATAACAATGCAACTCACCCTTTCCGTACTTTTCGTTAAACTTTCTTTTTAGCTGGTCAATATTCATAATAACTGATTTTTTACTAAAGCGTCAATTGTTTGAGTAATCACGCCCGGGTATGAACAAAAAATGTGCATAGCACATATCATACTTATAAACAACTTATATTATGAGAGATAAAACTCCCGGAATTTTTAGTTAACAAATGTATAAAAAATTCCAAAACAGATTAAGATTTTCTCTTAAATCGGATTATTGCCATTTTTTTATACATTTGGACAAAAATCGTATCAAATATCATAAAAAATTCAGATTACGATTTACATATGATACTTTTTAAATAACCAATTTATAATCATGTGAAGACAATAATCGAACTTTTTGAAACAACAGTCGCCAACTATCCCGACAATGTATATCTATGGGAAAAAAAAGAGGGAATATACAAAGGCACAACCTATAAGGAGACAAGAGTACAGGTACTGAAACTTGCAGCAGGGCTGATTTCAATCGGATTAAACAAAGGAGAAAGATCAGGATTGATCGCAGACGGGTGCAATAACTGGATTATAAGTGAACTTGGAATTCTGTATGCAGGTGGCATAAATGTTCCGTTGTCCATAAGATTACAAGAGAATGACCTTATTTTCAGACTTAAACACAGTGACGCTAAATATATTTTTGTGTCTGCCCCCTATGTGGCAAAAGTGGAGGCGATCAGGGAAAGCCTGCCCGGGTTAAAAAAAGTAATTTTTATAGATGACAGTAAAAATCCCGGAAGGGACGGTATCAGCCTTGATGAACTGTTGGCTGCCGGAGAAGAATATCTCAAAACTTCCCCCGGAGAGGTCGATAAGGTATGGAAAAGTATTCAACCCGATGACCTGGCAAATATAAGTTACACCTCTGGGACAACAGCCGACCCTAAAGGTATAATGCTGTCTCATCTCAACTATGCTGCCAATGTGGTTCAGTCAAATACACTAATGGAATTGCAACCTGAATGGAAGACACTGGCTATTTTACCCTGGGATCATGCTTTTGCACACACCTGCTGCCTGTATGCATTTATGTATAAGGGTGCAAGTATTGCATCAGTCGAAGTTGGCAGGTCCCCGCTCGAAACGCTTAAGAATATTCCCATGAATATTAAGGAGGTCAAACCAACCTTAATGATGAGTGTGCCGGCATTCTCCAAAAAATTCAGACAAAACATTGAAGGACAGATCCGTAAAAAAGGCAAGACTATCAACGGACTTTTCAGGTTTGCCCTGAAAACAGGCTATGTATATAACAACATGGGATATAACAGGGGAAAAGGCTGGAGATTCCTCCTGAAGCCACTGTTATGGCTGTTTGATGTGATCCTGTTCAAAAAGATCAGGGAAGGATTTGGAGGTGAGCTGAAGTTCTTCATAGGTGGGGGCGCACTGCTCGATATAGAGTTACAACGATTCTTTTATACTATAGGTATGCCTGTATGCCAGGGTTACGGACTTACAGAATCATCTCCGGTTATCTCCTCCAATGCCTTGCATGCAATTAAGTTCGGTTCTTCGGGACGGCTTGTTAAATATCTCGAGCTTAAGATACTTGACGAAAACGGAAATGAAATGCCTGTCGGACAAAAAGGTGAAATCGTTGTTAAAGGTGATAATGTAATGGTTGGATACTGGAATAATCCTGTTGCTACTGCTGAGACAATAAAAGACGGATGGCTTTATACCGGTGATATGGGCTATATGGATAAAGACGGTTTCTTATATGTACTGGGGCGTTTTAAAAGCCTGCTGATAGGTGATGACGGAGAAAAATACAGCCCTGAGGGGATAGAGGAAGCAATACTGGAAAAATCAACTTTCATCCAGCAGATGATCCTCTACAATAATCAATCCCCTTATACTTCTGCAATGATCGTCCCTGAAATTGACCAGATAAATAAAAAACTGAATCAATGCGGTATGGAACCCGGAGGTGAGGAGGGCAACAGAGAAACTGTCCGTTTAATTGCCGAAGAGATCAATGCCTTTAAAAAAGGCGGACAGTATGAAAATATGTTTCCTGAGAGATGGCTTCCGGCAACATTTGTAATCCTGCCGGAATCTTTTAACCAGGAGAACAGATTGTTAAACACTACTATGAAAGTGGTAAGAGGTAAAACATACGAATATTTTAGCGAAGAGCTAAAATTCTTATATACACCTGCCGCGAAAAAGACAGAGAATGAGATGAATCTTTCTGCTGTTAAAAAATGGAATTCATAAAAATCACTTCTGCTATTTATGATAATCGAAACTTTTTGTTACCCGCGTGCTGCTTTAATTGGAAATCCGTCGGACGGCTATTTCGGAAAAACCATTGCCTTTCTGTTTTCTAATTCACAGGCAAGGGTACAACTTTACCATACACCTGAGCTCGACATACAACCTCAAAGGCTTGACAAAACAAGGTTTAACAGTATCAGAGAACTGGTAGAAAATGTAAATCACTCCGGTTATTATGGTGGAATCAGATTACTTAAGGCGACTATCAAAGTATTTTACGATTATTGTAAAGGGAATAATATTTCGATAGACAATCGTAATTTCACGATCAGGTATGAGTCAAATATTCCACTAAGACTCGGATTAGCAGGCAGCAGCGCAATAATTACTGCGTGCATGAAAGCACTGATAACATTTTACGGGGTGTCAATTCCAAAGCCAATTTTAGCAAATCTTGTCCTTAACGTTGAAGATAAGGAACTGGGCATAGCTGCCGGGTTGCAGGACCGGGTGGTACAGGCTTACGGACAGCCTGTATATATGGATTTCAACAGGGAAGTAATGAAAAAACAGGGATTTGGATTTTATGAGGAGCTTGACGCATCTCTTTTCCCTGATATATATATTGCTTACAGAAAAAATCTGTCGGAGGGAACCGAAGTCCTGCATAATAACCTTCGTGCACGTTTTAATATTGGTGAAAATGCGGTGGTGGATGCAATGAAGAAATGGGCCGGGTACACAGACCTGTTCAGGGAAGCGTTGAAAAATAAGAATTATCAGGCAATGCATGACCTTATTAATGCAAATTTTGATCTGCGAAGAAGCCTTATCCCTATCACACAGGGAAATATTGAGATGGTTGAGACAGCCAGATCTACAGGGGCTTCAGCCAAATTCACCGGATCGGGAGGAGCCATAATAGGCACCTATAAAGATGAGTATATGTTCCTTAAACTGAAAAAAGTTTTGGGAGAAAAAGGTATTGAAGTAATAAAACCAAACATAGTAAATTGTTATAAAGATGATTAAAAAAGCTGTAATTCCAGCTGCCGGCTGGGGAACGAGATTTCTTCCCATTACCAAATCACAGCCGAAAGAGATGATCCCTATTGTTGACACACCTGTTATACAATATGTTGTAGAGGAAGCTGTATCAAGCGGCATTACCGATATTTTGATGATCATCGGAAAAGGGAAAAGGGCTATTGAAGAACACTTCGACAGAAGCCCGGTACTTGAGGAGTCATTGTTGGCAAAACAGCAATATGACCTTCTAGAACAGATAAAAAAGATATCCAATCTTGCCAATATATATTTTATCTGGCAAAAGGAGATGAACGGATTAGGCGATGCAATCCGCTATGCCCGAGACCATGTCGGCAACGAACCTTTTGCTGTACTGCTCGGAGATACTCTTATAAGCGGTGAAGGAGAACCTATAACCAAACAACTTATTGATGTCTATGAGAGATATAAAAGTTCAGTAGTTGCGCTGGAAGAAGTATCAATGGAAAATGTTCACAAATACGGAATTATTAAAGGTAAACAGCTGGAAAAAAATGTCCTTATTGCAGAAGATTTTATTGAAAAACCTTCCATTGGAGAAGCTCCTTCAAACCTTGCCATTGCGAGCCGGTATGTTTTTACACCGGAAATTTTTGATTACCTGGATAATACAAAACCCGGTAAGAATAATGAAATTCAGCTTACTGATGCCATGAAGGAGATGGTCAAAAAATATGCTATGTACGGACTAAAGTTCAAGGGTACAAGGTACGATATCGGAAATAAGCTGGATTTTCTCAAGACCAATATTATTTACGGACTTGTACACGAGGAGGTAGGCGAGCCACTTCGTGAATGGCTTAAAGATTTTATAAAGGAACTGTGATTGGGGAGATGGATCTGTTAACAACCTGTTTTTATCAGAAAGGGATATTATTCATGCAGGCCGCACTCTTTACCTGAATTTTGTTCCCACCACCAGCGCCCGGCACGAAAATTTTCACCGGGCTTCACGGCTCTTGTACATGGTTCACATCCTATGCTTACAAAACCTTTGTCGTGTAAAACATTATATGGCACATTGTGCTGTCTGATATATTGCCTTACCTCCTCCAGACTCCATTCCAGCAAAGGGTTAAATTTAATGATCCCGTTACTGCTATCCCACTCAATTTCATTTAAACTGCTGCGATTTTCCGATTGAGCTGCCCTCAGTCCCGTGATCCATATCATATTATCTTTCAATGCTCTCTTCAGAGGAATAACCTTCCTTATATAGCAGCACTCTTTTCTGTTCTCCAACGATTCATAGAAACTGAAAGGCCCCTTCTCGTTCAATAACTTTTCGACCCTGTCCTGAGGAGGGAAACAGGCAGTTATTGTCTTGTTGTATCTTTCAAGAGTAGACCTCCACACTTTATAAGTCTCCTCAAAAAGTCGCCCGGTATCGAGTGTGGCAACTTTAACAGACAGGTCATTTTTAAATATCATATCTGTAATCACCTGATCTTCAAAGCCAAAACTTGTAGTAAAAATTACTTTACCGGGATATTCATCAGTAAGGTAACTAATTTTTTGAATGATATCCCTGCCCTGCAAAACAGAAATTAAATTATTTGCTAAATCTTCTCCTCTCATAAATATAAATTTCAGGGTTTATCCTGTCAAACATTATTTGAAGTCTTAAAAAAGCTCTCATAAATTTTAAGGGCCACCCATGCATCTGTGGCGGCATATATTTTTTGTGCATCACTTAGTTCATGAGATTCCCAGTTGGAAAGCTGCTGTGATTTAGAAATCCTGAACCCTAAAACTATAGCAGCAAGCTTTTTAAGGCTGAAATTCTTAATCCCGAACTCTTTAGCATAATTCTGCAATTCAATAAATCCATCAGGATTAAACCTTTTCATTTGCTGCAGCCCTTTTATATCATCCCTGATAGCGACACCAGGTTTTACAATTTTCGCACTGGACAATATCTTCTTTATCTCTGAGGGGAGTCCGAGTCTGTTAATCCGGAATAAAAACGCATGACTGGAAGCAGACAATTGTAATAGTGCAACCTTATTCAGGTTACCTTTTTGAAATGATGGCTTAGTCTCGGTATCAAAGCCAAGTACCGGAAATTCAGAAAGAAATTCAGCAGCACTTTTTACCTGCCGTGAATGTTCAACTACAATAATCTCTCCTTCAAACCACCGGAGTGGCATATCTGCGAGCTCCTCTTTTGTTATACTTTCTTTATAAATCATTTGCATCATCCTTGGAATGGGAATCCCAAAATTTATCCAACCACTCAGATCTCACTTTCAACGGATGATTATCAGGTTCATTCTCCGTGCCGGGATCCGATTTGCCGGTCATTATCATATGTACAGCCCTTAAAACATTCACCAGGCGCTGTCCCCAGAAATCTTCAAAATGGTATTCACAATCATATAGTGCATCATTCATTATTTCTTCATTGCCAATACTATATGCAATAATAAAATCTTTCAGGTCCTGGTATATGTCTGTCAAACTCTCAGAAATACTTGCGGTAACTGGTTCTCCGCTAAACTGCAGGTCCGGATCAAAGACTTCATAATAACTGTCATTTTCACCCAGCAGGTCAAGCCATCTTTGCTGGACTACATTGTAATCCATTTCGCTGATATATTTTTCCAGCTCATTCTCCAATATCTTTTCTGTCTTCGGTAGCATTGATGCTTTAAGATAGAGAAGAGGCAGCATCCGCTGCATCTTATGCATATTCTCTTTAAATTCAAAGTTCCGGACATTCTCCATAAGGCTGCAGAATTCACTTGCAACGGTAACAAATTCAACCGTATTTTTAGAATATACTAAAGAATGTAAAATGTCATTTTCCATTTTCATCTTATTAAAATTGTTTATTTATATGGTATAAGATGGAACTCGCACATGTTTTAATTATACTCTTTTGTTATTTTACAATCTTGCTCGTTTCAATGTAATTCAAACAGATGCAAAAGTAAAAAAGATTTCCAAGAATTTTATCCGTAATCTTTTTTGTTAAAGTGTTCCGGCCAAAACGGCCATATACACATAAGCAGGGAAGACAGTCACAGATCCTGATGCCACTCCAGTTTTCTGTCTATACGAAAAACAATTTTATTATTATCAACCAGCCACTTAACAACTTCAACACTCCTTTCCCTGTCGCCCGGCAATTTAAAAATCAACTCCTCATATGAACAGGGTGTACTTAAAATTTGTTTTGCCTGTTCACTGATATTATTAAATTCTGCAGAGCTTAATCCTTTATCTTTCATTGACTGGCATACATCGCAGCTGCCGCATTCTGATGCATCTGTCTCTCCAAAATACCGGAGCAGCATTCGGCTCCTGCATACTGAACTGTTTGTTGCATAGTTAATAACTGCTTCTGTGCGTTCTGTGTAATCTTTTTTCCGGAGGTCATAATTCTCTTCTGACAGCCTGATCCGGTCAATTTTCAGACGCTCCTTGCTAAAGTATATGTAGGGAGTAGTTTTCCTGGGAATGTAATCGATAATTTTTGATTTCCTCAGGTATTTTAAAAATTTATAGATCGTCTCACTGTCGAGCCCCGATCTTTTTCCCAGAACCTCCTCATCTATGTGCACATAATTATTGAAAAGCCCGGTGTAAGATCTGAGGATTAATTTTATAAACTGGTCAAATTCTGCATTTGCTACCTGGAACTTATAGAGATCATCACGTGAAACTGTAAAAAATATACGTGAAGGGGTGTCAATTTCTCCTGTAAACTCAAGATATCCTTCCCTCTGCAATATTTTCAGGCTGTTAAAAACCATAGTTTGTCCGATGTTATATAACCTGGAAAAATTCTGAAGGTTAAATTCATAAACCTGGCCCTTGCCAAAACCCTCAGCAATCTGATAATAGTTACACAGAGCCTGATATACCCTTTTTATTTTATCCGGTTCAGGAAAGGCAGCTGCGACATGTTTTTTCAGCCTGGTTTTATCTGCATTATTAAAAAGCAGAACAGCAACAGCTTTTTTTCCATCCCTCCCTGCCCTTCCGGCTTCCTGAAAATATGCCTCGAGCGAATCGGGGGGATCAAAATGTACAACAAACCTTACATCAGGTTTATCAATTCCCATTCCGAAAGCATTTGTGGCAATGATAATACGCAACTTTCCCGATAACCACTCATCCTGTTTTTTATTACGGACACTGTTTTTTAACCCTGCATGATAATAGTCGGCTGAAATCCCCTTTTTTCGCAGTTTCCCGGCAATTTCCTTTGTCGCCTTTCTGCTTCTGACATAGACTATTCCTGATCCTTTTACAGCTTTAAGTGTTTCCATGAGATAATCAGCCTTATTCTCGCGCAATCGCACCAGATAGTTCAGATTTTCCCTCTGAAAAGACATTTTTATTACATTAGGCTTTTTAAACCCCAGTTTATTCTGAATATCAGCCGCAACTTTGGGAGTGGCAGTGGCAGTAAGTGCCAGGAACCTGACAGATGGTAACAACTCTCTCAGCTGAACAATATTCATGTAGCTGGGCCTGAAATCGTAGCCCCATTGTGAAATACAATGTGCTTCATCAACTGTTACCAGGTTGACATTCATACCTGAAAGCCGTTGTCTGAATTTATCTGAGTTCAACCGTTCAGGAGCTAAGTAAAGAAATTTATAATCGCCCCACACTGCGTTATCAAGAGCTATATTTATTTCGCGGGCCGACATACCGCTATGTATCTGCAATGCCCTGATACCTTTGCGGTGCAGGTTCTCAACCTGGTCTTTCATCAGCGCTATCAAAGGGGTAATAACAATACACAGGCCTTCCCGGGACAGTGAATATACCTGGAAAGTAATGGATTTACCACCACCTGTAGGCATTAATCCCAAAGTATCATTACCCGATGCAACTGAATTGATAATATCTAACTGCAGCGGGCGAAAATCAGGATAACCCCAGTATTTTTGAAGAATTTTTCTGAAACCATCCATACTTAACCTGTTTAGAATATTAACTTTTTATCACCGAATTGCTTTAAAATTCAGGTATTCTTCCGAAAAAATTCAATTATTGCTCTTGTGCTGCGTAAGATGTAAAAATAATATTTCCCTTTCGTTTAACAATTTTTATCGTTCTAAACACTTTCAATAACAATATATTTAAATAGCCTTATTCTATTTTTTTGTAGTTTTGCGGTCTAAAGTATAATTTAAACAGCGGCCCATGTCATTTTATTCAGAAAAAATATTGTTTGAAGGTTTAACTTTTGATGATGTCCTTCTTGTACCTTTGTATTCTGAAGTTTTACCTGTTGATGTAAATCTAACATCACGGTTTTCGAGGTCCATAACTATTAATGCACCTATCGTAACAGCTGCAATGGACACAGTAACTGAACACAAAATGGCGATTGCCATTGCCAGGGAAGGTGGCATTGGTGTTATCCATAAAAACATGGACATTGACGAACAGGCGCACCAGGTAACAACGGTCAAAAGGGCTGAAAACGGGATGATATATGATCCTGTGACCATCACAAGGGAGAAGAAAGTTCAAGATGCCATTGATATTATGTCAAAATTTAAAATTGGCGGTATCCCTGTAGTTGACAGTCAGGGCCATTTGGTAGGAATAGTTACTAATCGTGACCTCCGGTTTGAAAAAGACATGAACAGGCCTATTGAGGAGATAATGACAAAAGAAAACCTTGTCTCCACAACTGAATCAACAAACCTGGAGAAAGCTGCAGAAATTCTGCAATATCATAAAATTGAAAAGTTGCCAGTTGTCGATAAAAACAATAAACTGATCGGACTGGTAACTTATAAGGACATAACCAAAGCCAAAGATAAACCTCTGGCCTGCAAAGATGAAAAAGGCAGGTTAAGAGTGGCTGCCGGCATAGGCATTGCATATAATACAATGGACAGGGTAGATGAACTATTTAATGCCCAGGTTGATGCACTGGTTATTGACACAGCACACGCCCACTCAAAAGGGGTGATGGAAATGCTTAAGAAGATAAAATCCAAATATCCGGAAAAAGAGGTAATAGTTGGCAACATAGGCACTGCTGAAGCTGCAAAGGCACTTGTAAAAGCAGGTGCAGATGCCGTAAAAGTAGGAATAGGTCCCGGATCAATATGTACCACCAGGATAATAGCAGGTGTCGGTATTCCTCAGCTTTCGGCTATTTATAGTGTATCACAGGCAATTAAGGGTAGTGGCATTCCTGTAATTGCCGATGGTGGTATCAGGTACTCTGGTGATATTGTAAAAGCTATTGCTGCTGGTGCAAACTCGGTTATGGCAGGCGGACTTTTTGCAGGAGTTGAAGAATCTCCGG
>LSQX01244129.1_pt2 | contig 32504 bp, 32 predicted proteins | sample 654561 | NCBI WGS metagenome assembly LSQX01 (sample SAMN04489861, study PRJNA283612) | anaerobic digester metagenome | isolation source: 4 biogas reactors fed with cattle manure at either 37C or 55C with and... | place: Denmark: Kongens Lyngby | collected 2014 | reverse complement strand
AGATGTGTATAAGAGAGAGTAATTATCCTGCGCACTTTTCCCAAGATTTACCGCCTAGCCGGCCTGCGGGTGGGGTATGCCATCTCCACCCCGGAGCTTATCGGCCCGTTGAACAAGGTGAAGGAGCCGTTTAACGTGAACTTGCTGGCCCAGGCGGCAGCGCTGGCCGCCCTGGACGATACTGAACATCTTGAGCACAGCCTGCGGGTCAACGAGGAAGGCAAGGCTTACCTGTATGATGAATTCGGCAAAATGGGCCTTGCCTATGAACCGACACACGGCAATTTTATCTGGGTGCAGGTGAGGGCCGATTCGCAGAGAGTTTTCCAGAAACTGCTGCGCCTGGGTGTGATTGTGCGGACGGGGGACATCTTCGGTGCGCCGGATGTGCTGCGGGTGACAGTGGGCACCCCGGAACAAAACAGGCGTTTTATTGGCGCCCTGCGTACCGTCTTGACAGAAGAAGGCGTTCTTGAGTAAAACAGCACTGCCCAAGTGAATATAGCTCCTGGGGGTGCCCGCGAGCGCGAGCTGAGAGAACAGGGCAATGAACCTGTTTAACCCTTTGAACCTGAGATGGTTAGGACCAGCGTAGGGAAGGACCGTATGGTGCAATGAGCCGCAGACACAAACGGTCTGCGGCTTTGAATTTCTGCCGGAGGGAAAGGATAAGAAAAAAACATGGCAGTTTTCCAAGCATAAACGGCAAGGAGGAAAAAAAGGGATGCAGACAGGAAAAATGCTTGCCGCCGTCCGTGCACAAAAACCGCTTGTTTACCATATAACCAATACTGTTACCATCTCCGAGTGCGCCAATATCACCCTGGTGTGCGGCGGCCTGCCCGTGATGGCGCCGGCGCCGGAAGAAGCGGAGGAAATGGCGGCCCATGCCCAGGCGGTGGTGCTGAATATTGGTACGCTGACGAGGGAGCAGGTGCAGGCCATGCTGCTTGCCGGGCGCAAAGCCAGGGAGCTGCATACACCCGTTATTCTTGACCCGGTGGGCGTCGGCGCCACCGGTTTGCGCCTGGAAAGTGCGAAGAAGCTTGTGGCGGAAGTATCCCCCGACATTATCAAGGGAAATGCGGCGGAAATTGCCGTCCTGGCGGGAGGGACGGCGGTGATGCGCGGAGTGGAATCTGTGGCCGTCACGGGCAGCGTGGCGGAGATGGCAGCATCTCTGGCCCGGGAAACGGGCAGCGTGGTGGCGGTGACCGGCGCCGTGGACCTGGTAACTGACGGCAGGGAAGTGGTGGAAGTGCATAACGGCCACCCCCTGATGGCCTGCGTGGTAGGCACAGGCTGTATGACCGCCTCCGTGATGGCTTGTTTCGCCGCCGTGGAAAAAGACAGGCTGCAGGCGGCCGCGGCCGCCCTGGCGGTTTTTAACGTGGCGGCGGAGGAGGCGGCGCGCCGGGCACAGGCCCCGTCAGCTTTCAAAAGCGCGCTTTTTGATGCACTGTACAGCCTCGAGCCTGCGGTGGCGGAGGCAAGGCAAAAAATTGTGCGGAAGGTGAATGGGAAATGACAAAAAAACTGACAGGAATGGCTCTTCTGGTTGCGCTGGGGACGGCGGCCGGCTTTTTCCCGGCCATGCCGTTCTTTGGGGCAAAACTTTTTCCGGTGCAGCACGCTATTAATGTACTGGCGGCCGTCTTTTTCGGTTCCGGCCCGGCCGTGCTGGTGGCTTTTGTCATTGCGGTGCTGCGCAACCTCTTGGCAGTGGGGACGGTCCTTGCTTTTCCGGGGGGGATGGTGGGCGCTTTGGTGGCCGGTTTAGTTTACCGCTCTACCCGCAGGGACTGGGCGGCTGCGATTGGGGAAGTATTTGGCACCGGCGTTTTGGGAGCGCTGCTGTCCGTTCCCCTGGCACGCCTGATCCTTGGAAACGAGGCGGTTGCTTTTACTTACATTATTCCTTTTACGCTCAGCAGTTTGGCCGGTGCTGTGGCTGCTTTCGTTATTCTCAAGATAATTTCACCTTTTTCCGTCGCGACCGATAGGAAGCCGGGAGAAAAGGGAGAATATAAATAAATAAGCGTTTGCCGGAAAATGTGCGCCATTATGTAAAACAGCAGGAAAAGGAGGGCTGCTGGTGATTGAAATAAGGGGTGTCTCCAAAAGCTACAACAACGGGGCGATCAAAGCGGTGGACAATTTAAGCCTTTCAGTCAGGCCAGGCGAAATTTTCGGCTTTCTCGGACCCAACGGAGCGGGCAAAACAACCACCATCAAAATGATGGTGGGTCTCTTGAGAAGCGACAGTGGCTCCATTGTGATCAACGGCCACGATGTGGAAAAGGAGCCGCTAAAGGTAAAGGCCTCCATCAGCTATGTCCCGGATTACCCGGAAGTATATGAAAAACTGACCGGGCTGGAATATCTTACTTTTCTTGCCGACGTGTACCGCGTGCCGCGGGCGGAGCGCATGGCCAGGATGAAACACTTCCTGGAGCTTTTTAACATGACGGATGCCGTGGGCGACTTGATACAAAGCTATTCCCACGGCATGAGGCAGAAAATTGTCTTGATCGGAGCCTTATTGCCTGAGCCGGAAGTTTTCATCCTGGATGAGCCCATGGTGGGGCTGGACCCGAGATCGGCCCATAACCTGAAGGAATACATGCGGGAACACTGCGACCGTGGCAAAACTGTCTTCTTTTCCACCCATGTACTGGAGGTGGCGGAAAAGCTGTGTGACCGCATAGGCATTATCAGCCACGGCAGGCTGATAGCCTGCGGGACGATGGAGGAACTGAAGGAACAGGCGAAAAATACCGGCTCACTGGAGCAAATATTCCTGGAGCTGACGGAAGCATGAGACTGTGGACGCTCATTAAACAGCAACTGCATGTTGCCTTTAACCTGTCGGCGCTGCGGTGGTACGCCCGGTATGACAGAAAGAAACTTGCCGGCGGTGTGGCCATCGCCGTTGCCGTCATCGCCAGCCTGGTTCCCATGTATTATTACGTCTATCTGCAGTTCCTGGACGCAGTTTTTCTTGCCGGCCTAACCATCGGGCAACCGGAAATTCTTTTAACGCTGTCCCTGGTATCTGCCAGTTTTATTGTCCTCTTTTTCGGCATTGCTTTTGTCATGTCCACCTTTTATTTTTCCCGCGACCTGTCCCTTCTGGTTCCGCTGCCCCTGACGCCGGGTGAGATTGTGGGCGCCAAATTTGCAGTGGTGCTGGTGCAGGAATACTTGACGGTCCTGCCGCTGTTTTTGCCGGCGCTTATCATTTACGGGGTGCGCATGGGTACCGGTATTGCTTTCTGGCCGGCGGGGCTGGCTGTGCTGCTTCTCGTTCCCGTGTTGCCCCTGACCGTTGTCTCCGCCGCAATTCTTTTGCTCATGCGGTCCACCAATCTGGGCAGGTATAAAGACTTCCTGCGCCTTGTGGGAATGGTGCTGCTGGTGGTCATCTTGCTTGGAATCAATGTCCTGGTAACCAAGCTTGCCCCCTTGACACAAGAGGACGTACTTGCACTTTTGCTTGCGGAAGACGGCCTTATACGTTTTATTGCGCGCCTTTTCCCCCCGGCGCTGCTTGCCACCCGCGCCCTTGTTGCCGGGGGAGTTGCCTCCGTCCTGAATTTTCTCGGCTACCTGGCCATAAACCTTGCCGGGATAGTCCTGACCCTGTTTTTGGGTGAGCGCCTTTTTTACCGCGGGCTTATCGGCGGGGAAGAGGTGGCTGCACGCAAAAGCGTTTCTCAAAGCCGCCTGGAGCGGAAAATGGCGCGAGTTTCATCTCCCGCCGCGGCTATTGCCGCCCGGGAAATCAAGCTGCTTGTCAGGACACCCATCTATCTTTTTAACAGTATCGGCGTCCTGATAATTGTGCCGGTGGCCTTGCTTCTGCCCCTCTTAATGGGCGAGGCGGTGGACCCCTTGCTGGCGATTTTTCTACAGCCCGGCAACCGCTTTTTTGTAAATCTGGCCGGAGCGGCTTTCATCGCCATTATGGGCGCTTTTACACCGGCTTCCTCCAGTTCCTTTTCGCGGGAAGGAAAACAATTCTGGCTGTCGCAGGTCATCCCCGTTCCTCCCGCCGTCCAGATCCGGGGGAAGATACTGTATTCACTGCTTTTGTGCCTGCTCTCGGTGCCCCTGGTAATACTGCTTTCCGTCTTTTTTACAAAGTGGTCGCCCCCGGAGCTGCTGCTTGTCATTGTGCTTGGCCTGTGCGGCTGTCTGCCCGCCGTCACTTCCGGCCTGCTCATTGACCTGCTCCGTCCTTATTTGAACTGGGATAACCCGCAGAGAGCCATTAAACAAAACATGAATGTGGTGCTGGGCATGGCTGTGGCGGCGCTCTGCTACTGGCTCCTGTACCTGTTGGCCAAGCATCTTTACCGGGTGGGCTTTTCTGAATATGTCATTTATGCCGCCCTTGCCGCCGCCGCCCTGCTTTTAGGGTATATCCCTTACCTTGTAATGCTGCAGATTGCCGACAGGCGCTACCGCGATATTGTGGCCCCATAAAATTTGAGGTGAGCATGCTGAAATATCTCTCTCCTGCACAAATGGTTGATTCCGTTTACGACATTGATCTGGAAGAACTAAAAAAACAAGGCATCAAGGGAATTATTGCCGACCTGGACAATACCCTTGTTCCCTGGCATTCCTGCGAAATTCCCTGCGCCCTGGAAGACTGGTTCTGCAAGGTCCGTAACGCCGGCTTTAAAATTGCCGTTGTTTCCAATAATACACCGTCCCGGGTGGAGGAGTTTTCCTCCCGCCTGGGCGTAACCTGTATTGCCAAAGCCGTCAAACCGCGGCGCGGGGCTTTCCGCCGCATTGCCGCCGACTTTGGCTTTGCGCCGCAGGAGATGGCGGTGGTAGGCGACCAGCTTTTTACCGATATCCTGGGGGGCAACCGCTGCGGCATGTATACTATCCTGGTGACACCCATCAGCAGGCATGAATTTATCGGCACCAAACTGATGCGCCTGGTGGAGCGCATCTTCCTCCGCCGCCTGCAAAAAAGACAAAAGCGGCAATAGTATAGTGTTTTCACCTTTGGGCACACTATCCGGCGGGTGGTGTGCATGCAAAAAATCTTGCCGAAAATGCGGGAGGCTTACAGGGAAGCCCGGAAGGCTGATCCCAGCAAACCCTTGCAGGAGATTATCCTCAACCTGAAGACCGGCGAATTCCGCTTTCTTTTTGGCGGGAAGGCGGAAAACCAAAAGTCAAACAGGGAAAGACAGCCTTAAGTACAGCCTTTGGGCTGTATTTTTTTCAAAAAGGAATTTGCCGGGCGGCGGCAGAAATAACCGGCGAGGTGATATGCATGGACATCAGCGGTACAACCAGGGTCATCGGCCTGATGGGGGATCCGGTGCTTTACTCCCGTTCCCCGGCCATCCATAATGCGGCCTGCCGCCACCTGCGGCTGCCTCTTGTCTACGTGGCTTTCCGGGTGGAAAAAGCCGCCGTTCCGGCTGCCGTGGCCGCCATCAGTGCCCTGGACATGGTGGGGATGAATGTGACCGTCCCCCACAAGGAGGCGGTGATTCCTTATCTTGACGAGCTGGATATTTCCGCCAGGCGCTGCGGCGCCGTCAATACCATTGTCAACAGGGAAGGCAAGCTGACCGGTTACAACACGGACGGTGACGGTTTTCTGGACGCCCTGCGGGAGTTGGACTTTGACCCGGCGGGCAGGGAAGCTGCCATCCTGGGCGCCGGCGGTTCCGCCCGGGCGGTGGCGGCCGCCCTGCTGGACAGCGGCATTAAGAAACTTACCATTATCAATCGCACAGTCGGCAAAGCGGAGCAGCTGGCGGATGCCCTGGGCAGCCCGGGGAAAATTACCGTCCTGCCCCTGGAGCCACAATCTGCACCGGACCTGTCCGCCGCGGAGCTGGTGGTCAACACTCTATCCATTCCTTTTAACAGCGGCGGACGATGGCTGCTTGACCTCTCTTCAGCCGCCGGGGCACTTTTTTACGACCTGCGCTACGGCGACATGCCTTCCGCTTTTCTGGATTATGCAAGGCAGCTGGGACGTCCGGGGGCGGACGGCGCAAGTATGCTTTTGCACCAGGGTGCCCGTGCTTTTACTCTTTTTACCGGCCGCACAGCTCCGCTGGCGGTAATGCGCCGCGCCTTTTATGGTGACAATAACGATGCAACCGCTGTTGAATAACGGTACAGCCGCGGTTGGGCGTGCTGCACAGCGACTCCGGTCTGCGGGGGGTTGCATTTTAACTGGAATAACTGTTATTGTATTAAGGGATGAGCTTTTTTTGAAGCGGAGGAGTTTTTACACATGAAAATTGCGGTTATTGACGGCCAGGGCGGCGGCATCGGCCGTGCTGTTGTGGACAGGCTGCGCGCCGCCCTGGGAGAAGAGGTTTATATTATTGCTTTGGGTACCAACGCGCTGGCCACGGCAGCCATGCTGAAGGCAGGGGCCAATGAGGGTGCCACGGGGGAAAATGCCATTGCCGTCAACGTGGAGGACGTGGATATCATTGTGGGCAGCATTGCCATCCTGGCCGTCAATGCCATGACGGGAGAGTTGACTCCGCAGATGGCGGCCGCTATCGGAAAAAGCAGGGCAAAAAAAGTCCTGATCCCGTTGAATAAAAGCAACATGATCGTGGCCGGCGTTGTCAACAAGCCGCTGCCCCATTATATTGAAGATGCCATTGCCATCATTAAAGGCCTGAACGGTTGAAGGACAGGCCGGAACCCTGGAAGGAGCAATACAGGATGAAAGGAGGCGCCATGTCATGTGTGAAGCCAATGTCTACCTGCTGGAGGAAAACGGAGAAAAAAAGCTTGTGATGGAAGCCGTAGACAAAATTATCCCCGGCACGGATGAGGTGTTTCTCGAAAATATCTTCGGCGAGCGCAAAACAGTGAAAGCCCGCATCAAAGAGATGGCTTTAGTCGATCATAAGGTCCTGTTGCAAAGAATTGCGGCAGGGGAAAACAACGCCGGCTGATGCTTGGCGGGAGTGGAAACGCATGCGGGAGCACCAGGAAAAAATTCCTTATCTTTATATTAAAGAGAAATTCGGTCGTCTTGACCTTGCGGCCCTCTGTGCAGGGAAAAAAGTGGACTGTGATCCTGCCCACGGGACTGTCAAGGTAAAACTTTTGGGCGAGGATTACAAGATCAGTCATCCCGGAGGAGAGGTGTACGCTCCGGGCAGCAGGGAAGTTACGTCCTATGTGCTAAAAACAATCCTCTTGCGTTACCTGGTTAACGGCAGGGGTACGGGGCCTACCGGCTGCTACATTTCTTTCCGGGAGCTGCAGGACGGACATCTTTTTTATCCCGCTTTTTATCACCGCACCGTCCGAAGACTGGCACAGCTTTCCCTGCAGCCGGAGCGGCTTTTGTCTTTGCCGCCCGTGCTGCGCCGCCTGCCGTACGGCGACCTGTCCTTTGCTTTTACTTTCCTGCCGGATGTGATTTTTGCCTTTATTTTTTACCGGGGCGACGAAGAATTTCCCCCCGGCGCCAACATCCTCATGGACAGCAATATTGAAGCTTATTTTACTGCCGAGGATATAGCAGTGGTGGCGGACGTGGCGGTGGATTATTTTCAGAGCGGCGGAAAAATTTCCCCGCAGGCAGGGTTGTACGACAACCTCGGGTAGGTCAAAATATTTATTAGAAATAATAATAAATATTATGCACAACGCTAAAAGGGTTCTTGCCGTTTGCGAGGCAAGAACCCTTTTCCATGTCAAGGCTGCTTTGCCGGACGGTTGTTACTGACCTGCCAGCAGGGCGTACGGCCGGGTCTGGTCGATAAAATCAACAGGCAAGACGCCGCTTTCAATCACATTGTCAAACAGCCGGAGCTGGCTGTAATCTCCGTAAAAGAAAACATTGCCCTGTTTCAGCCTGGCCTTGAAAGACTCCAGCCGCATAATAACAAGATCGTCCTTAATGGCGGGGATAATTTTATAGGCATTGATGACATGGGACAAGTCTGTAATCCTTCCTTCCTGCAAAGCAAAAGACGCCGAGATATGCTCACCGCAGCAGGTGCAAGTCACCTCCCAGGACAGGCCGGCCCCTTCACCGGCAGTCTTGATTCTTACTTTCTCAATGGGGACCTGCTGGGTGCAGCGGCATTTATGAAAGACAAGAAATGGATACTGAAACGTTATCTGTTTCATTGCTGTTATTCCTCCCTTCACGGCTGGAACTATGCCTGCTTTTAGTATATGTTTTAATTTGCTGAAAAACAAGATTAATTTTTCTTACCTGTGCCACTTGCCAGAAAATTTGCACCATAACCCCAGATTAAGTTCCAGTGGCGATAAAAGCAAAAAGTGAAAGGTCTATACTGGCAGCAGCTGTCAAATATTTCAGTTGACAGGTGTGCTGCCGGGCTGTAAACTTAAAGTAGGTACATATATGTATATACATGTACTACCAAGAAGCAATGGACGTCATGAAGAGGAGGTAAAAAATGATGCATGAAGCACTAGAGTTTGATCCCACAAGCAGTAATCTTATTGACAAAGCGGAAAGAGACGGAGTCGAAACAATCTGGGACAGAAAGGATGCTATGAAAGCACCCTGTGGTTTTGGGGAAAAAGGCGTCTGTTGCAAAAACTGCGCCATGGGGCCGTGCCGGATCAGCCCGGTTGCCGGCAAGGGTGCGCAGTTGGGACTCTGCGGAGCCACTGCCGACACCATTGTGGCCAGGAATTTTGCCCGCCAGGTGGCAGGCGGGGCGGCGGCCCACTCCGACCATGCCAGGGATATTGCCCATGTTTTACGCATGGCAAGTGAAAACGGTAACTATAAGGTGAGGGATGCGGCAAAGCTGGTACGTATAGCCGCCGAATGGGGCCTGGAGACGGAGGGGAAAGACACTTATGCGCTGGCCCGTGAGCTGGCGGAGACGGCCCTCCTGGAATTCGGCAAACCTTTTGGTACCCAGAACTTTCTTGCCAGGGCACCGGAGCAAAGACGGAAAATCTGGCAGGAGTTAAAGATTGAACCGAGAGCCATTGACAGGGAAGTTACCACTTTAATGCACTCCACCCACATCGGCTGTGCCAGTGACCCTGAAAGCATCCTGGAGATGGCCATGAGGACGTCCCTGGCCGACGGCTGGGGCGGTTCCATGATCGGTACCGAATTCAGCGATATTTTATACGGTGTACCCACGGCCAGGGGGACGGAAGCCAACCTGGGCGTCATTGAAGAAAAGATGGTGAATATCCTGCTGCACGGCCATGACCCCAGCCTGTCGGAAATGATTGTGCTGGCCGCGGAAGACCCCGAGCTGGTCAAGCTGGCCAGGGAAGTGGGAGCGGAAGGCATCAACCTGGTGGGCATGTGCTGCACAGGCAACGAAGTAACCATGCGGCACGGCGTCAGGATTGCCGGCAACTTCTATCAGCAGGAACTGGCCGTCATTACAGGCGCCATGGAAGCGGTCATCGTGGACGTGCAGTGTATTTTCCCGGCGCTGGCCAGGTTGTCCGACTGCTATCATACCAAATTTATCAGCACTTCTCCCAAGGCAAAAATTGCCGGCAGCACTTATATTGAGTTTAGCGAAGAGCATGCACTGGATACGGCCAGGCAGATTGTGCGGGAAGCAATCCTGAATTACCGGAACAGGGACCGCTCCAAGGTGCTGATCCCGGAAACAAAAAACAAAGCTGTGGTTGGCTACAGTGTGGAAACCATTATTCAACATCTGGACACAGTGGTAAACAGCCAGACGGACAGCTTTCAGACGGTCAAACCGCTGGCCGATGTGATCTGGGCCGGTGTCCTGCGCGGCGCCGCCGCCGTGGTGGGCTGCAACAACCCCAGGGTTAAACACGACCGCAGCCATGTCACCGTCATTAAGGAACTGATAAAAAATGACATCATTGTCGTGGTTACCGGGTGCGCGGCACAGGCCGCAGCCAAAGCCGGGCTTTTGACCATGGAAGCAAAAGAGCTGTGCGGTCGGGGGTTAAAGGAAGTCTGCGAACGGGTAGGCATCCCGCCGGTACTGCACATGGGCTCCTGTGTGGATATCAGCAGGATTCTTGACCTTGTCGGCAGGGTGGCCAGGGAGAAAGGTCTTGACTTCAGCGACCTGCCTGTGGCCGGCGTGGCGCCGGAATGGATGAGCGAAAAAGCCGTGGCCATCGGCACCTACGTTGTCGCCTCCGGGATAGATGCCTTTTTGGGCGTCACACCTCATGTGACCGGATCGGCCGCGTTTACCGACATGCTCACCAACACCATTGAAGAAAAAGTGGGGGCGAAATTCTTCTTTGAGGAAGATCCGGAGGCTTGTGCCGCCAAGATTATTGACCGCATCGAAGAGAAAAGAGCAAAACTGGGAATATAGGTGAGAGCTATGAAAATTGCCATTACAGGTAAAGGCGGCGTCGGCAAGTCAACTATTGCCGCCGCCCTCTGCAAACACTTTGCGGCGGAAGGATACCGTGTCCTGGCCGTTGACGCCGACCCGGACGCCAACCTGGCGCTGGCTCTGGGGATGGAGGCGGGTGCCGCCGCCAACCTTAAGCCCATCGCGAAAGCCAAAGACCTGGTCTGGGAAAGAACGGGCGCCCGGCCGGGCACCTATGGCAGCATCTTTAAAATGAACCCCAGGGTGGACGACATCCCGGCCACATATGCGGTGGATTTTGACGGCCTGAAAGTACTTGTCATGGGCACTGTGGAAGCGGGAGGCTCCGGGTGTGTCTGTGCCGAGCACGTCCTGCTGAAGCGTCTCATGTCACATTTGATTTTAAAGGAAAATGATCTGGTTGTCATGGATATGGAGGCGGGGATCGAACACCTGGGCAGGGGAACTGCCGGCGCTGTGGATGCCTTTATCACCGTGGTGGAGCCCGGGGAAAGAAGTGTGCAGACTTTCGGCAGGGTGAAGAAGCTGGCTGCCGATCTTGGCGTGCACAAAGTGCTTGTCATCGGCAACAAGCTAACGGGCGATGACGACGAGGCTTTTATCAAAAAGCACGCCGGGGAAGAAAACTGTCTTGGGTTTATTTGCTACGACAAGGACATCAGCCTGTCCGACAGGGAAAACACTTCAGCGTATGCGGCAAGTACCATGTTGCGCAACAGCATTAAAAGCATTGCAGAGAAACTGAAACAACATTGCAAAAAAGAAGTAAGGGAGGACCCGGCGGAATGAACCTTTTTCACATCATCTACGCAGGCACGGATCAATACCTGAAACGGGCGGAAGAAATGGTGAAAAAAGCAGTGGCGGTCAAAGGCACGGAAGCTCCCGTGAGGCTGCCCGACACTGCCTATGCGCTGCCCGTCATTTATGCCGTAACGGGAGAAAAAATTACTACTGTCGGTGAACTGGAAAAAGCACTGGACCTGGCCAGGGGTTTCATCCATCAGGGCAGACTCCTGCAGGATGCGCTTGATGCCGGGACCGCCTCGGCCCTGCTGGCCGAAATTATTGAAGCTGTGAAATATACACTGGAAGAGCAGCCTTACAAGGCTCCCCTGCAGGGCCACCTGACAGACGCCCAGATCAGGGCATTCGGGGTGCCACTGGTGACACAGGATATCCCGGGAGTGGCGGTTCTCATCGGCAAATGCCGGGACAGTGAAACTGCCGGTAAGATTGTCAGAGAATACCAGGAGTTGGGCGTGTTGACTTTTCTGGTGGGCAAGATTATTGACCAGGCTGTTGCCGAGGGCGTCAAAACGGGAATTGATCTCAGGGTTATCCCCCTGGGATATGAAATTGAGTCGGTCATTCATGCAGTCTCCGTGGCCATCAGGGCCAGCCTGATTTTCGGCGCCGTTGCCCCGGGAGACTTTGCCGCCCACAAAAAGTACACCAAGGAAAGGATAAAGGCGTTTGTCAATGTCTTTTCCGACTGGGACGAAAAGATTATTGCCGCCGGAGCGGCCGCCATTGAACTGGGCTTCCCGGCGATCACGGAAACATATATCAATGAAGTTCCCACCCTGCTGTTGCACCAGCCGGACAATGACAAAGTTCTTGCCACTTCCCTGGAGGCCAGGAACATTAAAGTTAAAGTAACAAAAATTGATGTTCCGGTGGGGGTTGCTTCCGCCTTTGAAGGGGAAAGGATCCGTAAAGACGACATGTACGCCGAATTCGGCGGCACCAGGACCAAGGCCTGGGAACTGGTCCAGATGAAAGCGCCGGCCGAGGTTGAAGACCATAAAATCGAACTGGTGGGCCCGGACCTCTCCGAGGCGGGCACAGTGCCTTACCGCCTGCCTTTCGCCATGGTGGTCAATGTGGCCGGAAAGAATATGCAGCCGGATTTTGAACCGGTGCTGGAAAGAAGACTGCACTACTTTATGAATTATACCGAAGGTGTCATGCACGTGGGGCAGCGGAATATAGTCTGGCTGCGGATCGGCAAGGAGGCTTATGCCAAAGGCCTGCGCCTCAGGCACCTGGGTGAAGTTGTCTACGCCAAAATGAAAGATGAATTTAACAATGTGGTGGACAAGTGCGAGGTCATTATCTACACCGATGCGGCAAAAGTGGCGGAGCTGGAAAAAGAGCTGGCACTGCCCCGGTATGCGGCACGGGATGAAAGACTAGCCTCACTGGTGGACGAAAATGTGGACACCTTCTATTCCTGTACTCTCTGCCAGTCCTTTGCCCCCGCCCATGTCTGCATTGTGACGCCGGAACGGCTGGGCCTGTGCGGCGCCGTCAGCTGGCTGGACGCCAAAGCCACAAAAGAACTGGATCCCACGGGAGCATGCCAGCCTGTCCCCAAGGAGGGGCTGGAAGACGAGCACAAAGGCATTTGGAGCGAAGTCAGCAAAGCGGTGGAAAAAGCTTCCCAGGGAGCCGTTTCCAGGGTTTCCCTCTACAGTATCCTGGAAGACCCCATGACTTCCTGCGGTTGTTTTGAATGTATCTGCGGCATTGTCCCGGAGGCCAACGGCGTGGTGATTGTCAACAGGGAGTACGGCGCAATCACTCCCGTGGGCATGACATTCGGCGAACTGGCTTCCATGACGGGCGGGGGAGTGCAGACTCCCGGTTTTATGGGCCACGGCCGGCACTTTATTGCTTCCAAAAAGTTTTTGCGTGCCGAGGGCGGTATTGCCCGTATTGTCTGGATGCCGAAAGAACTGAAGGATGATGTGCGTGAGCGGCTGGACGCGGCGGCCAAGGAACTGTACGGCATTGAGAATTTCACCGACATGATTTGCGACGAAACCATTGCCACGGAAACGGAAGGCCTGCTTGCCCACCTTGAGGCCAAAGGGCATCCGGCACTGCAGATGGATCCCCTGGTGTAGCAGATCCTGCGGTTCCATCTTACAGGCGCACGCATCTACGGTGGGAACACTCCGCTTGGGCAAAAGAAAATTTACGTAACGCGAAGGAGGTAAAAACCATGTATCAGAGAATTGCAGCCGCCGGCAAGGGTGGAACCGGAAAGACCAGTATTGCCGGATTGATCATTGATTACCTGGTGAAAGCGGGGAAGGGTCCCGTCCTGGCTGTTGATGCCGATGCCAACTCCAATCTGAATGAAGTGCTGGGCATTGAAATCGAAGAAACCATCGGCACCATCAGGGAGGAAGTCAACTGGGCGGAAAGGACGGGGACACCCATCCCCGGCGGGATGGCAAAGACAGAATATCTTGCCTACCGCCTGAACCAGGCACTCAGTGAAGGCGACGGCTACGACCTGCTTGTCATGGGCAGGACGCAGGGGGAAGGCTGTTACTGTTATGTGAACGGTGTGCTGAAAAACCAGGTTGACCGCCTGGCCGGAAATTACAACCATATTGTCATAGACAATGAGGCGGGGATGGAGCACATCAGCAGGGGGATCGTCGGCAAGGTGGACCTGCTGCTTCTGGTCAGTGATCATTCCCGGAGAGGGATCCAGGCAGTGGGCAGGATCAAAGAACTGGCCGCGGAGCTGAAAATCGAGATTCCCAAAATCGGGCTGATTGTCAATAAAGCGCCCGGCGGTAAAATCTCGGAAGCTATTGCGGAAGAAATAAAAGCCCAGGGTCTGGAGCTTTTGGGTGTGGTGCCGCTGGACGGGACAGTCAGTGAGTATGACGCCCGGGGCGTGCCACTGGCACAGCTGCCGGACGCTGCTCCGGCCAGAGTGGCGGTGAAAGAAATCCTGCTTAACTTGCACCTGATTTAAAGGAGGTTTGGGTTGTGGCTTATAAAAAAGTTGCCGTAAAATATAACGGACAAATTAAAGAAATAACGCTGGGGACCGGTGAGAAGGCTGTAACGCTCGGCGGAAAAAATGTGCTGCCTTTCCACAGTTTTGACGGTAATGCAGGCAACCCTCCCGCCATTGGCATGGAAATAACCGATGTGGCGCCGGCAGACTGGAACGAGGGCATTAAAACTTTATATACCGCCGTCATGGACGATCCGGCCGCCTGGGCAAAATTTGTCGCCGACACTTACAGTCCCGATTTTATCTGCCTGCGTTTTGTGGGCGCAGACCCGGACGGCTTAAACAAAAGTGTGGAGGAATGCGTGGCAACGGCAAAGGCAGTGGCCGATGCCGTCACGCTCCCCCTGGTGATTGCAGGCTGCAAAAATGATGAGAAGGACGGGCAAATTTTCGGCGCAGTGGCGGAAGCGCTGGCCGGGAAGAATATCCTGCTGCTCTCGGCCAAAGAGGAAAATTATAAAACTGTTGGTGCCGCCTGCGCCCTGGCCTACCGGCAGAAAGTGGCCGCTGAAAGCTCTGTGGACATCAACCTGGCCAAGCAGCTCAACATTCTCATGCAGCAACTGGGCGTACAGGCCGATTCCATGGTCATGAATGCGGGCTGTGCCGCAGCCGGCTACGGCTTTGAGTATCTTGCCTCCACCATGGACAGGATCATCCTGGCCGCCCTGGGCCAGAATGATGAAACACTGCAGCTGCCCATTGTTACCCCCGTTTCTTTTGAAACCTGGAATGTGAAAGAATCCCTGGCTACAGAAGCGGACGAACCTGAATGGGGCAGTGCGGAAGAGAGGGGCATCCACATGGAAGTTGCCACTGCCGCCGCCGCCCTGGTGTGCGGTGCCGATGCGGTTGTGGTAAGACATCCCAGATCCCTGACGGCGCTGAAAACCTTTACCGGCAGCCTGCTGGAACCGGGCGTGCACTAATAAGGAAAAAAGGAGGCAGCAGACAATGGCCTTAACCGGTTTGGAAATCTTCAAAATGACGCCGAAAAAAAACTGCAAGGAATGCGGTTTTCCCACTTGTATGGCCTTTGCCATGAAAGTGGCGAGCGGCGCCGCTGCAATTGAAAAATGTCCCCATATTTCCGCGGAGGCGAAGGATAAACTGGCTGAAGCCACGGCACCGCTGATGAGAACAGTCCGGATCGGTGCCGGGGATGCGGAAAAAACTCTGGGCGGCGAAACCGTCATGTTCCGGCATGAAAAAACTTTTGTCAGCAAAACTTTGTTTGCCGTCCAGTTTTCCGATGCGTTAAGCGCCGACGTGGTGGCGCAAAAGATGGAAAACATCAGGAAAGTTGACTATGTGCGCATTGGCGAACAGATGCACGTGGAACTTGTCGCCGTGAAATATGCAGGCAACAGGGAGCGTTACCTGAAACTAATCGAGCAGCTGAAACCTTTAAACAAACCTTTCATCCTTGTCGTCAGCGACGCGGACGTTGCCTCCGCAGCGGTGGCTCTGGTGAAGGACACAAAACCGGCGCTGGTCGGGGCGGATGCAACCAATCTTGACGCCATGGTGGCGCTGGCCAAGGAACACGGCCTGGTTCTCGGGCTGAATGCGGAGAGCGTGGAAGAGATGTATGGCCTGGCGGAAAAAGCACAGCAGCTGGGCTACAAAGAGCTGCTCTTAAACGTGGGCGGTACATCCATTGCCCAAGCATTTGCCAATGCAGTTGAATTTAGAAGGACGGCGCTTGTCGGCCAGGACAGGACACTGGGCTATCCTTCCATCGTTTTCGCCAATGAACTGGCGGGGGGCGATGCTTATCTGCAAACCGCACTGGCCGCCTGCTTCATTTTGAAATATGGTTCCATTGTGGTTCTGGACGACATCACTTATGCCGCCGCCCTGCCGCTTTTCGGCCTGCGGCAAAACATCTTCACCGACCCGCAGAAACCGATGCGGGTGGAGCCGAAAGTATACGAATTCGGCAATCCGAAAGAGGATTCCCCCGTCCTGGTGACGGTCGACTTTGCCCTCACCTACTTTGTTGTGTCCGGTGAAGTGGAAAGGTCGAAAGTGCCCACATACCTCATGGTACCCGATGCAGGCGGGCTGTCGGTCCTTACTTCCTGGGCGGCGGGGAAATTTGGCGCCAGTGTCATTAAAAAAGCAATTCAGGAAAGCGGCCTGGAAGAGAAGCTGACCAGGAAACGCCTGATCCTGCCCGGCAAGGTTGCCGTGCTGAAAGGCGACGTGGAAGAAGAACTGCCCGGCTGGGAAGTTATTGTCGGGCCGAAAGAAGCGCTGCAGATCCCCAGGTTCTTAAACGAACTGCAGTAGCGGACGCGGGCGGTCACCGCTGTGGCGGGCGGTGAAAAAAACTGAAGAAAGAAGGTTGAGCCATGCAAAAGTTTATGGTGATTGGAGAAAGAATTCACTGCATTTCGCCGGTCATCAGAAAGGCGCTTGAAGAAAGGGACCCCAAGCCGATCCTGGAGCGGGCCAAGGAGCAAATTAAGGCGGGGGCGGCTTATCTCGATGTGAACATCGGACCGGCGGAAAAAAACGGCGAGGAATTAATGCAGTGGGTTGTCCAGCTGATCCAGTCGGAATGTGACAACGTTCCCCTTGCCCTTGATACAGCCAACAAAAAAGCCATTGAAGCGGGCATTAAAGTTTACAACCGCGCCAAGGGGAAGCCCATTGTCAACTCCGGCGATGCCGGCGACAGGATTGACAATATCAACCTGGCGGCGGCCAATGATGCCATGGTGATTGCTCTCTGCGCCAAGGAAGGCATCCCCGCCGACAATGACGAGCGCATGATGTACTGCCAGCAACTTTTGGAGCGGGCCCTGGAAGCGGGCATGGACCCTGAAGACCTGCTGTTCGACCCCCTTTTCCTGGTGATCAAGGGCATGCAGGACAAACAGGTCGAGGTTTTGGAAGCCGTCAGGATGATGAGTGAAATGGGTCTGAAAACGACGGGCGGCTTAAGCAATGTATCCAACGGTGCGCCCAAGGCGCTGCGGCCTATTTTGGACGCCTATACGGTGGCCATGGCCATGATGTGCGGCTTGACATCCGCCATTGCCAACCCCTGCGATCCAAAAGTGATGGAAGCCATCAAAACTTGTGACATGATCCTGGGCAGAACGCTTTACGCCGATTCCTTCCTCGAGTTGTAAGCCGTACACGCACGGTCTGCCCGACACAGGCCCGCTGCGCCGCATTGGCAATTGTTGCGCGTGAAAGCCGGCTGCAGCCGGCGAAAAATATGTAAAGAAAGAAGGTATAAGGGCTATGAGTTTAATTGGTTTGATCTATACCGGTTCCAGGGCTGCTCTGGATTTGGCCCGTAATGCCGTGGCGGAAGCAGTGGCGACATATGGCGCAGACAAAAAGGTTGCTTTTCCCGGTACTGCGTATGCCCTGCCCGTCATTTACGCGGCTACGGGCAGTAAAATAACCACCCTGGCTGAGCTGCAGGGTGCCCTGGAGGTGGCCGACAGTCTTATTACCGGCGAAGAAGACCTGGGTAAAGCTTTAAATGCAGGCCTGGCAACCGCCGTCTGCGCGGAAGTCATTGAAGCCGTCAAGTATGCAGTCACTGAAGAACCGTATACAGGTGACGGCGGCATCGGTTTTGTGCCGGATGCAGTGATCCGCTCCCTCGGCGTGCCCCTGGTTACCGGGGACATTCCCGGCATTGCCGTCATTGTGGGAGAGACCTCGGACAGCGGCGCCCTGGCAGCCATTGTGAAGGACTACCAGGAAAAAGGACTGCTCACCTTCCTGGTGGGCAATGTCGTTGACCAGATTGCGGCGTCCGACGTCAAAACCGGCCTGGAATTCAGGGTGATTCCCGTGGGCAGGGAGATCACGGCCGTCATTCACGTCGTTTCCGTGGCTGTGCGGGCCGCCCTGATTTTCGGCGCCCTTTCGCCCGGGGACCTGGCAGGGCTGCTTGCTTATACGAAAGAAAGAATCCCGGCTTTTGTCAATACTTTCGGTCCCCTTGACGAAATAACGGTGGCCGCGGGTGCAGGGGCCATCGCCCTGGGTTTCCCGGTCATTGCCGACGTGGACGTGCCGGAAGTGCCCGGAGCGCTGCTTGCGCAAAAAGACCACGGGCAGACGGTGGCTACTTCCCTGGAAGCACGGGGCATCAAAACTAAAATCAAGGAAATCCCCATCCCCGTCAGTTTTGCCGCCGCTTTTGAAGGGGAGAGAATCCGCAGGGACAATATTCACGCCGAATTCGGCAGCAGGCGGAGCAAGGCCTGGGAACTGGTGAAAATGAGACATGCCGACGAGGTGGAAGACCATAAAATAGAAGTTATCGGCCCCGACATTGATGCCGGCGAGCCTCCCGTCTACCTGCCCCTGGCGGTGCTGGTGGAAGTGGCGGGGAAAAACATGGAAGAAGATTTTGAACCCGTCCTGGAAAGAAAAATCCACTACTTCCTTAATTATATGGAAGGCGTCATGCACGTGGGGCAGCGGAACCTGGCCTGGATCAGGATCGGCAAAGACGCTTTTGCCAAGGGGCTGCGCCTCCGCCATTTCGGCGAAGTGCTTTATGCCATGATGCACGAAGAGTTCGGTTCCGTTGTTGACAAATGCCAGGTTACAATCATCACCGACAAGGAAAAAGTCCTCTCCCTGGAACAGGAGCTGGCGTTGCCAAGCTACCTGGCGCGGGATGACAGGCTTGCTTCGCTCACGGATGAAAGCGTGGATACCTTTTATACCTGCACGCTTTGCCAGTCTTTCGCCCCCGCCCACGTCTGCGTAGTCACACCCGAACGGCTGGGGTTGTGCGGTGCGGTCAGCTGGCTGGACGCCAAGGCCACCAAGGAACTGAACCCGGCAGGTGCCTGCCAGCCCATTGCAAAGACCGGCCTGGTGGACGAGCGGAAAGGCATCTGGACGGAAGTCAACAAGGCCGTCGAGGAGCACTCGCAGGGCGCAGTCTCCCGGGTGGCGCTCTACAGCATCCTGGAAGACCCCATGACTTCCTGCGGCTGCTTTGAATGCATTTGCGGCACTGTTCCCGAAGGCAACGGCGTGATTATAGTCAACAGGGAATATGTAGGCACCACCCCGGTGGGCATGACCTTTGGCGAATTGGCCTCCATGACGGGCGGCGGCGTCCAGACCCCCGGTTTCATGGGGCACGGCCGGCATTTCATCCCGTCCAAGAAATTCCTGGCGGCAGAAGGCGGGGTTGCCCGCATCATCTGGATGCCCAAAGAATTGAAAGACGCCGTGGCGGAGAGGCTGAACAAGACCGCCAAAGAAGTGTACGGCATTGACAACTTTGCCGACATGATCTGCGATGAGACGATTGCCACCGACGTAGAAGCCGTGGTGAATTTCCTGGCCGCCAAAAAGCACCCGGCCCTGGAAATGGATCCGCTCGTGTAGCATAGAACGGGGCAGGCGGCTTGCCTGCCCCGCAGTTTGGAGGTGCAGCCATGCTTGATGTGACAATCAACCTGCCGGAAAGGACTATGACGGTCAAAGCCGCTGCCGGCGAAAACCTGCTGCAGGTTTTACGCACCGCCGGGGTAAAGCTTGACACCCCCTGCAACGGCAACGGCACCTGCGGCAAGTGCAGGGTGAAGCTGGATGGGGGCAGGGTCGAAAAGCGGCACCGGGGACGCCGGGAAGAAGTCAGCGGCGGCGAGCTTTTGGCCTGTACCTCTTATGTCACCGAGCCGCTGGTTGTAACCATACCCCGGGAAACGCTTCTGGCCGGCGGCAGCATCAGCCTGGAGCGAGACAGCTCAGCTTTTGAGGGCAGGTATTACAGTGTCAAAAAAGCGTTTGAAGCCCTCCACGGCAAGGAAAGCCACGTGCAGGCGGCGGTGCTGAAACTGGTTGAACCGACGCTGGATGACAACCTGTCCGATGTGGACCGTCTCCTGCGCCACCTCCGTGTCGACTTGGGGTGTGGCGAGGCTGTCATCTCCTTGGACCTGGCAAGAAAGCTCCCCCATGTTTTGCGGGAAAACGACTTCCAGGTGGCCGTCGTCTATTCCCGCCTGCCGGACGGGAGGGTCAGGCTGCTTGACGTCAAGGCGCCGGAGGCGCATCCCGGCTACGGCGTTGCCGTGGATGTGGGCACCACGTCTGTTGCCGCCTGCCTGGTGGATCTGGCAACCGAAAAAGTCCTGGCGGAAGGGAGCTGCGCCAACGCCCAGTCCCGCTACGGCGCCGATGTAATCAACAGGATCATCTTTGCCACCAAAGGAGACGGGCTGCAGCTTCTGCAGGACGCGGTGGTCAAGGAGAGCATCAACCCTCTAATCAAAGAATTATGCCTGCATTGCGGCATTGCCGGCGACGAGATTGTTCTTTTTTCCGTGGCCGCCAACACGGTCATGACGCACCTGCTTTTGGGCATCTGGCCCGACTTTTTGCGCAAGGAACCTTACATTCCGGCCCTGACCGCCACCGAAAACATAGCGGTGACGGCGGCTGAGATTGGCCTTTGCATCAACAAAAATGCGCCGGTTCTGCTGGCCCCATCCGTTGCCAGCTATGTAGGCGGAGATATTACCGCCGGCGTGGCGGCCGCTTTCCTGCGGGAAACGGAACAAAACAGCATCTTGATTGACCTGGGCACCAACGGTGAAATCGTCCTGGGGAACAGCGAATTTGCCATGACCTGCGCCTGTTCCGCCGGACCCGCCTTTGAAGGCGGGGAAATATCCTGCGGCATGCGTGCCGCCGCCGGTGCCATTGAAGGCGTTGTCCTTGACGACACTTACACGGCGCACCTCAAGGTGATCGGCGGGCGGAAACCGGCCGGCATCTGCGGCTCCGGCCTCATCGACCTGGTTGCGGAACTGAAAAGAACGGGTCTCATTGATGCCAGGGGACGTTTTCGCAAAGATATCAAAACCGATAAAGTGGTTTATGACGCCTACAGCGTGGGCCGCTATATTGTGGCCGCCAAGGAGCAGTATGATATCCCGGCCGACATTTATCTCACGGAAATTGATATTGACAATTTTGTCAGGGCCAAGGCAGCCGTTTATTCCGCCACCTGTGTACTCCTTTCCAGCCTGGGGCTTGACTTTGACGACCTGGCGGAAATAAAAGTGGCGGGCGGGATCGGAAACCATATTAACCTCACAAACGCGGTGCGGATAGGCCTTTTTCCCGACATCAACCCGGACAAGTTTACTTTTATCGGCAACAGTTCCCTGACAGGCAGCTATTTAAGCCTGGTGAACAAAAAAGCCACCGATTTCCTAAAGGAAACGGCGCAGCAGATGACATACCTGGAATTGAGCGTTTATCCCGGGTACATGGATGAATTTGTCTCGGCGTCCTTTATTCCCCACACGGACAGAACGCGTTTCCCCTCGGCCGCCGCCCGGTCCTGACAAAAAAACCGGCACAGCAGTAGACTCAGCTGTGCCGGTTTTTTCAGGCCTTTTACATCTTCTATTTCACGATCAAGACGCTTGTCTGGACTTCCTGCAGCACGGCGTTGCTCACACTGCCAAGCAGCGCCTTTTTCAACCCGCCCAGGCCGCGGCTGCCCATAATAATCAGGTCGTAATTGCCGGTGGCCGCCATTTTAATAATGGTCGCGGCAGGGTGCCCCTCCTTGAGAATAGTATTTACTTCCGCGTCCACCCCGGTAAAAACCTGGGCGGCCGCTTCAAGGATTTTTTCCCCTTCTTCTTTTTTAAATTTATGCAGAAATTCATATTGTTCAATATAGGTAACGGTGGAGTGGAAGTCGCTTACAGGCAGGTCAACATGATAGACATGCACAATATCAATTGTTTCCACTTTGTCTTTGCAGCATTCCGCCAAGCGGGCGGCCATTTTCAGCGCTTTCATACTGTGCTTGGAATTATCCGTACAGACAAGAATTTTCACGGGATTACCCCCCTATTAAATTTGGTTTCTTCATCTATGTAAAGTGCATTGTCCGGCAGGTTCGGCGGGATCAGCCCTCCCGGCGCTCAGGCGCCCTCCGGCTTTTTGGCCCCATTCTGGGCGGCGGAAGTTTCGTTTTCCAGCTCCCGCGGTTCCACGATGCGGTCTACCACAATATCAACCTGTCTTACCTTGTAGCCGGTAATGCTCTCCACAACCTCCACGATCTTTTCCCGGATTTTTGCCGCCACTTCCGGGATATTGACACCGTACACCACAGCCAGTTTCAACTCGTATGCCACTTCACCAAAGCCGTCCTCGTGCACCTCTTCCCGGCGTACCGTCACTTGGGGCAAGTAACGTTCAAAAATCCTGGCAAACCCGGAAAAGGGCCCTTTTTTCGTGCTGCTCACAATATTTTCAATATCTTTCAGCGCAATTTCCGCCAGGCTTTGAAAAACACTTTCGCTTACGCTCGTCCTGCCTTGCACGTCCATAAACTTTCCTCCTTAATCTGAAATTCATTCTTCCTACTATAACATTTCGGCAATCTCCGGACATCTCCTGTCCGCACCGCGGCAACTTTTTTGCACACCTTACATTTTGTTGCCGGTAATTTTCTCCCGCTTTGCACCGGCTGTCCGTGCCTCGTGTTAAAATAACAATAGCATAAAGCGGCTAAAAAAATAATGAACAGGAAATTAAGGTTTTTTTTGCAAAAAATGTTACAAAAAATATTGAAAAGTATTGTAAATGTGTTAAATTATTGTTAAGACACTCGAAAGGGCAAACCTGTCGAAAGGCAGGGACGCAAAGCCAAAGGGTCTAAGGCACGTGCATGATGCTGCATGGCGCTATGACAGCCTGGCCAGCCGAAGTGTTACATTTTTTTATCCGCAATTGCAGCAGCAGCCTTCCTGTATCCGCCCAAGCAACAGATGCAATGGAATGCGGAACGGAGGAGTGCAGGTATGAACTGCAACCTGTTTGACGGCCATGGAACGCGTGAGAATTATGACCGGCAAATTGAGGCTGCCATTAAATCCTTGTTTTATTTCGGCAGGGACGCCATCCTGTTGTTCGACAGGCAAGGAACAATCTTTCAATGCAACAATCGTGCGTTGACTCTTTTTAACTGCAAAAGGGAGGAAGTCACGGGACGGCAAGCCTTTGCCGTGCTCACCCTTACAAAGGAGGAGCTGGCCCGGATTCTGAAAGGAGAGCAGTTTGACAGGGAAATAGCATCAGAGAAAAGAATACTGCAGGCGGCTTTCGGCCCGCTCCGCAGCGAGACGGAAATTTTCGGAGGCTACGCCATTCTTTTTGACGTTACAGAGACAAAAATAACGGAGGCCATCCTCCAGGAAAAGGAACAGCGCATGCGCCACCTGGTCAGCAAGGCCGGCCTGGGGGTTGTGGTCATTAACCAGGACCATAAAGTGCTGGAGGCTAACAGGCGCTTTGCCGAAATGCTGGGGTATACCATGGAGGAGGTCCTCGAACTGCATACCTGGGACTGGGAAGTGATCGCCAGTGAGGAAGAAATCCGCCGGGATTTCCGTGACCTTTCCCAAATTGACGTCATTTTTGAAACAAAGCACAGGCGCAAGGACGGTACCGTCTTTGACGTGGAAGTAAGCGCCACCGGCACACAATTCACCGGGCCCGAGGGCCCCTACAACGTAGTCATCTGCATCTGCCGCGACATCAGCGGCCGCAAGCGGGCGGAGGCGGACATCCGCTACTTAAGCTATCACGACAGCCTGACAGGCCTTTACAACCGCCGTTTCCTTGAGCAGGAGCTGAAGCGGCTTGACCGGCCGGAAAACCTCCCCCTCGCCATTATTGTCGGCGATGTGAACGGCCTGAAATTAATAAACGACGCCTTCGGCCACCTGCAGGGCGATACCCTCCTGAAAAAGGCGGCGGCCATCATGAAATCCGTCTGCCGCAAAGAGGACATTATCGCCCGCTGGGGCGGCGACGAGTTTGTCATCCTTCTGCCGTGCACACCGTACAGAACGACCCTGGAGGTTATGGAACGCATCAGGAACAACGTCGCCCTCACCGATGCCGGATTAATCCGTCTTTCCATCTCTTTGGGCGTGGCTGTCAAGAAGGAATCTGCCGAGGACGTGTTGAAAATACTGGTTGCGGCAGAAACCGACATGTATAAAAATAAACTCAAGGAAAGCCAAAACGCCATCGGCCAGGCCATTCATGTTATTCATGCCGCAGTCCAGAAAAAAAGCCCCCTGGAGGCGCAGCATTCGCGCCGCGTCTCCATGCTGTGCCGCCAGATTGCCAAAGCCATGGGGCTGTCCGATTACCGGGTCAGGGAAATGGCCGCCGTCGGCTATCTGCACGATATCGGGAAAATAAGCGTTGCGGACCACATTCTGAAAAAAGCGGGGAGGCTCAAAAGCCAGGAATGGCTGGAGGTGACACGGCATCCGGAAGTGGGTTACAGCATCCTGCGTGCTTCCAACGAGACTGCCGAGCTGGCCGGGTATATCCTGGCGCACCATGAACGCTACGACGGAAAAGGCTACCCGACCGGCCTGGCGGGGAAAGAAATTCCGCTGCAGGCAAGAATTTTGGCGGTGGCAGATGCATATGATGCCATGACGAGCGATAGGCCGTACCGCAAAGCCATGTCCGTCCAGGCAGCCGTCCGGGAATTGCAAGCCTCCTCCGGGAAACAGTTTGATCCGGAAATTGTTAACATTTTTATTAACAAAGTCCTGTCCGCAAAGGAAATCACCGCAGCTGTCGCGAAAAAATACCAGGCCGTGGCTTCCGGCAATACCGGAAGCATTTAGAGAATCATGGAAGGTGAAACCATGAACAAAGTAAAAAACCAGCGCACTGCGGACAATTGTCTCCGCATCTATACCCTGGGCCGTTTTGAAGTCTACCGCAACGGTGTTCGGCTTTCTGAATACGCCCACCGTTCCACAAGGGTCTGGGATCTTTTCAAATATCTTTTAACTTACCGCGACCGTTCCAGCACGCCGGAAGCCATTATTGAAACATTATGGCCCCAACACAATTATGCCGACCCGCGCAGAGCGCTGCGCACGCCTGTTTACCGCCTGCGCCAAATCCTAAGTGAAGACGGCTTGCCGGACGCTGAAGAATACATCCTCTACATACAAGGCTGCTATGTCTGGAACAACCAGTCCAATTTCTGGGTTGATGCCGACGAATTTGAAAATCTCCTCCGGCAGGCGGCCCAGATGCCCGAGAGGGAACTGGATAAAAAGATCGACCTCTACCTGCAGGCCATTGATCTTTACCGCGGCGAATATTTGCCGGAAAACCTATACGCCGACTGGACAATTGCCCAGCGCAATCACTACCGCCGCCTGTATCTTGAGGCGATAGATTCCCTGGCGGCAATCTACCAGTCCCAGCAGCGCTACCAGGAACTAAACGATCTTTGCGAACGAGCCATTACCCTGGAACCATTTGAAGAATCGCTGCACGTCTATTACATGGACGGCCTGATTCGTTCCGGCCGCCACAAACATGCCCGGGAGCATTACCGGCAGGTAACACACTTTTTCTACACCGAACTGGGCGTAAAGCCGTCCCGGGAACTGCAGCAGCTTTACCGCGAACTGCAAAACGCGGAGAAAAATCTGCAGACTCCAGATTATCCGCAGGACGGCGCCTTTTTCTGCAACCAGGAAATCTTCGCCAGCATCTGCAACCTGGAACGGCGCAGGGGCGAACGTACCGGCAATCCCGCCATCCTGGGCAAGGTTATGCTGGAAGCGGAAGGCGACCGGACCGCCACCCCGGAAAAAACAGATCATCTGATCCGGGTATTGTTGAAAGTCTTGCGCAAAGGCGATGTGGTTACTAAGAACGACAACAACCAGCTGCAAATCATTTTAAACGGCATCCAGCCGCCCCGTACCCAGGCGGTGATTGCCCGCATCAAGCAACAACTGGCAAAACAGGCGCCGCCGGACTGCCGGGTGCGGATTGAAACGGAACTGCTGTCAGCAAAACGCTGACAGCAGTTTTTTTTGCATAATTTTCCCTTGCGACCAAAATGCGACCTGTTTGCAACAGTTTTGTCATCGGCCTGTGTTAAATAATACCTGGAACCAAAATATTTTGCCTGTAGTGCAGCGCGGGCAGGTAGGAGAGGTTCGTTAATGAAATTTGATAAAAAAAGAAGTGATGGCAGTTTCTCCTATCTTATACGGATCCAGCGGACACAAAACAGTACTTGGCAGGGCACAGTCCACTGGCTGGAGGGTGAAAAAACGAGACAGTTCCGGAGCCTGCTGGAACTGCTGCACCTGCTCCAGGAAGCCCAGCAGACCCTGCCCCAGTTAGAAGAAGACAAGCTTAGATCCTGGAGCGACGATGACGCGTCCCGACGTTCATTACCGAACAGGTAAAGCGAGGAATGATCCAATGACAAAATTGGAGCAGCGCTTAATTGCTCACCGCAGGAGGAAAGCCAGATTGGAGGCGCTTCAAAAAATGACGCAAAAACTCCTGAAGATAGTTTTGCCTTTGATAATGGTACCGGCCTTTGTTATTTACGCCGTTGCCTTTACCGACAGCCTTTCCTTTTTCACCGACGATACCTTCAAGAATTTTTTCGTGCCCAAAGACAAGAAAATGATGACCGCCATGGCGCCGGTACAATTTGAGCCCGTCGTCGAGCTTTACATCGAGGGAGACGACCGGTTGCCTGTCCCGGCAACAGCCTCCTACAGAGCCGTCCTGCGGGAAAACGGCAGTGAAGTCTCCGAATTCTGGCAAGACTGGTACCTGGAGCAGCCTGTGGAAGGTGTTTTCCTGGACAGCGACACGGGCCTGCTTTCGGTAAGCGAAACTGCCACTGCAGTGGAAATCACCATCTGGGTAGATGTGGCCGGCTACTCCGCCGCCAAAACAATAACACTGGTACGCGAAACTGAAGAAGAAGCCGAACCCGGGGAACCGGACGGAGAAACACCGGAGCCCGGTGAACCCGGTGACGACACGGGTGGAGAAACACCGGAGCCCGGTGAGCCCGGCGATGACACGGGCGGCGAAATACCGGAGCCCGAAGAGTCCGGCGATGACACGGGTAGAGAAACACCGGACCCCGGTGAACCCAGTGGGAATGCAGGCGACGCCGGCGGTGACAACGGCACCGGTGGCGGCGATGCACCCGGCACCGACGGCGACAACGATACCGGTAATGAGGAGCAGCCTGCAGATAACGGGGGAGAAATTCCGCCGGAAAGTCAAACGCCGTCCCTGGCGTGACAGAAACGGAGGATATAAATGGAAGCAACACAAGTGAACAGACGGATTAAAAAAAGTAGCATTCCTCCCTTCCTGAAAAAAACAGCCCGTATTGTCAGCAACATTGTCTTTGCTCTCCTGCTGCTTCTCATGTGCCTGCTGGTCTTTTCCCTGGTCCAAAGCAGGGTCACAGGCGGACCGCCCTCAGTAATAGGCTACCAGATCTATATCGTCCTCAGCGGCAGTATGAGCCCCACCTTTGACGCCGGCAGCGTGGTTTTTGTCCGCCCGCTTCCCCCGGAGGAAATCCGGGTCGGCGACATCCTTACCTACAAGGTAAGAGGCGGCGACTCCATCGTCACGCACCGCGTGGTAGAAATAGTGGAAGAGGACGGCAAGCTGGGTTTTATCACCCGCGGAGATGCCAATGACGTCAACGACGAGGGCATTCTGGAACCCGAGAGGGTCATTGGCCGGGTAAACTACTACCTTCCTTACCTCGGCCGCCTGATGACTTTCACTCAAACCAAACAGGGCCTGCTCACCCTGGTCTTTATCCCCGGCATCCTGATCATCATTTATGAGTTGAAAAACATCCTGCAATACGCCGTTGCCATGGAAAAGGAAAAACAGGCGAAAGCGGAAGCCGCTGCAGAGAGCTCTGAAGAGCAGCCATTACCCTGAAAGAGGGGATAACATGAAATACAGGTTTATACTCAGCCTTTTCATCCTTGCCCTTGCTTCCGCCCTTGTCGGCGGAGCCACCCTGGCCTTTTTTACCAGCGAGGACACTCCCGAACCGCACTTCTTCACCACCGGCACCGTAGAAATAACCGGGCTAGATGTTGTAGTGGAAAATATCCAGGCCCAGATGCTTGACGGGGGCGGGGAGGATCTCATTACTATCGACTGCATTCCCGGCTACCCACCGGGCTGCCCCGTTCCGCCTCCCGAATGCAATGACAGGGAGAAAACCATTACCTGGTGCGTGGAAAATACCGGTACGAAAAAAGCCTACATCCGGGTAAAACCTCCCGTCGGCGCTGCCGGTGAAGATGGTTCGGCCATCGGAGCAGGGCAATATTTCGGCGATCTCTGGAAGTACCAGTACCTGACGTATGAATGGTGCAGATTTATACCGATCGTAACCGAACTGGTTACCGGCGCCAAGCTAAAACATGCGGGCTATGTCATAATCTGGAGGGACTGGAATTACTTCTACGTTATATATATAACAGACAGCGGCTGGTCCCTGGAAGATACGAAGGTCTATGCCGAAACGGTTAAACCCACAAAAGATAATGCCAAGGCTCTGGGACACTACCGTTTCAAACATGAGAACCTCAATAGAACAAGTTGGGATATTCACATGATCCCGCTCGAAGATGTTTATAAAGGCAAGAAAAAATGCGACGTTTATTTTATCACTCATGCCGATATTATCAAAGGCGGTTCAACCTGGACACTGCACCCGGATTCATCATCCTCCTGGCTTCCGGGAAGTGGCGGCTGGTATTACTACAAAGATCCGGTAGACCCCGGCGACAAAGTATGCATCAAATTTAATGTCACCAAGCTGGACCCGGATAAAGAATATACCCTGACGGCGGAAGCGGTGCAAGCCTCCCATAATGCCCACAAGGCAGTATGGAAAGGCAACCCGTTGCCATAAATTAAACTTTTCAGAAAGGAGGCTGGTTCTATAGCGTAAAGCCTGCAGCATTTCACTCACTGTTTCACCTTTCCTTTAAATGACAAAGGCAAACCTGTCGAAAGGCAGGGACGCAAAGCCACAGGGCCTTCTCTGTGACAGACTTCCCTGTTGCAGAATGGCAGCCTGGCCGCCAAGCGTAACCTTTTAAAAATAAAAAAAATTACATGGAGGTAAGAGCAATGAAAAGTCGTATGATTATCAGTTTTATGGTGATCGCCATCGCGGCGGCTTTAATCGGCGGCGCCACCACGGCATGGTTTACCGACCAGGAACAGGCTATGGAGCAAACATTTACGGCAGGTATTCTCGATATTTCAACAATTAATAATGTAGAATCTTTAGAACTTCCAACAATTGACCACATGAATCCTGGTGATGAGTTCGGCCCGTTTGAAATTGAAATTGTAAACGAAGGCAACAAGAAGTTGTTCTGGGTTGGAGACTGGGAATTTGAAGCTGTAGATGAACTCGATGATAGACTGCTTGATGCTTTATATATCAAGGAAATGAAAATGGTGTTTTTAGATAAAAACGACGATCCGTGGTATGGTGAATCTACCAATGATCCCTGGTATAAAGGCTACTATTTCATTAAAGATGGTAAGGCAGTTAGAGAAATATTTGATGATCAAGGTAATTACAATGCAGGCGAATTTGAGTTCTTTGAATCTCTGCAAGGCACCAATTTAGTTAATGACGATGATACTATAACGACTGTTGACGTAATTTCACTGAAGAATTTCATCAGTAAGAGCGGTATGCTTCCCGGCACCGTTTATGAGCATATGGGAGCGTTAAAGCCCGGCAATAAATACAAATTAACAGTGAAATTCGGTTTCTTAAAAGAAGCTGGAAACCATTACCAGGGCACGGAAGGTGTAGCACCGATTAATATTAGATTTACAGTCTATGCTATGCAGGTTAATAAAGAAGCTATGGACGAGTTTGGTGCAGGCAGTGCTTATGATTGGGCGAACACTGTATTAACAAAACAACCTTAATGAATGTAAAATGCTGTAATAACGTTAAAATGCGTCCGGGATTACCCGGACGCACAAACCCCCAAGAAAGGAGGGGAAAGTGGTGAAAATAAAACTAATTGCTACAGCGTTGACAATTGTAATAATAACGGCATTGATCGGCGGCTTCACCATGGCCTGGTTTACGGATAAGGATTCTACAGAGCTTGCACAATTTACAGCCGGTACCTTAAAAATTGAGGCAGGAAGAATCAATCCTCCCCCCGGGACATTGGATGACCGTTGGGAAACAGTTAATATCATGCCGGCGGAAGTTGTCAGTTCTCGCCAGGGTACAACCCCGAGCGGTGATCCAATTAACCTGCTCCGCAGCGATCCTTATACCGTACTTGTGCTGGATGAAGGTAAGAATGATAAAGGATTTTTCAGTTTAGGATTTGATATGGATGAAGACGGAAATTGGCTGGGCCGCGGCGGTGAAATAATTGTAAGGTTTGAAGACAAGATTTCATCTTATAAGAGTAGCATCGTTTTGGTTGTTGAGGACACGTGGAATGATAATTGGCCGTTGGAGTTGGCTGATGTATATGTTAGTAAAGACGAAAACGGTCCCTGGGTATATGTAGGCGAAGCTCGAAATGATCGGGGGAGGCCACCGCAGTATTATAGTAATATTAGCGTCTCGGTTGATGAAGATGAAATTGACTGGTTTCAGTATGTAAAAGTAATTGATAAGAGCGATCCACGTGATCCGAAAGCTGAAAATATGTGGGATACTCACGATGGCTTTGACTTAAATGCCATAATGGTTCAGCAGTCGGAAGTTGTCCGGTGGAACCCCGGCGATACAGATAAAATCGGGTATTATGTCCACAACGTAGGAAACAAAAGAGCGTATGTCCGCGGTGTTATTACCGGCAGATGGGAACAAAAAAATGAAGACGGCGAGTGGGTTCCTTTTGTAGGAGAAGTCGAGGACGTCGTGGAAATTGAACTTCTTAGTAATAACTGGTACGTTAAGAGAGTTGACGGGACAGACTATTATGTTTATAAAAATGCGATAGAGCCCGGAGAGGCTGTTGAACTATACCTCAACATTCACCTCAAAGGTGAGGAAACCAAAAACGAGTACCAGGGTAAACGGTATGTGTTAGATGCATCGTTTGATGCGATTCAGGTTACCAACGGTGCTGCTGAATCAGAATGGGGCTTTAATCCGGAGAACCATGGAGCCAACTAGCAATGCCTGGTAACTGATTTGAGAAACACAAGCGGCAGCACAGCTGCCGCGGGAAATCGGAACTGCACGGGGGCGGTAGCGCAACCGTCCCCGTGGCACCCTTTCTTAAATTGGAAAATAACCTTTGCTCAGGTTGATAATAGATTAATGTGTTGATACTTGCAGTAAGTAGCCAAGGAGGCTGTAAGATGAGAGGCAGAAAGAAATTCAGGTTATTAAGCTCTATATCCATGATGGCCGGCATGTTGTTGATCTTTTCCGGCCTGATAGCGGCACAGGCCGGGTTTACCGGGGCCAACCTGGTGGTAATCGGGGATGATTATGGCCTGATGGTGGAAACTAATGGAGCCTCCTGGTTTGAGGGCGTGGACAATTTAAACCCCGGTGATGAAAAGACGTCTACTGTTACTGTTAGAAACGATGGTAAATACCCGCTTAATGTTTCCATGGCCCTGGAGCGGGTGGGTGAGCCTGAGAAAGTGGACCTGCTGGAGCGGTTGATCTTGACAATAAAATATCGCGATAAAGATTATAAGAAAGCAATGACCGAATTTCTTGACCAAACAATAGATCTGGAAACAATCGAGGCGGGCCAGAAGGAAAACATTGATTTTACCGTCTATTTGCAGGGGCCTGAGACGGGCAATGAATACCAGGGGGCGTCCGGGACTGTACGTTTGGTATTTAGAGCTTCAGGCAGGGGCCCGACACCGCCGCCGGATGACTTTGAGGAACGGCCTGAACCTGATACGGCAACATTAATCCTTGAGAAGAAAATTATTGATGCGGAAGGCAAGGACATCAGCGGGCTGGATGAGTACCGCGACGTACCTTTTGTCATCGAGGTTAACGGAGAGCAGTATATTGTGAGTGCCGGGGCGCCGCAACGGATTGCGGACCTGGAGCCGGGCACTTACGAGGTGAAAGAAGTCGGGATGCCCGAGGGGTACGTGCATGTGGACGGCGGCGGAGAGTATGAGCTTGATGCGGGTACGGAAATGACGGTGACGATTATCAACGCCATTGAGTCGATAATTGATATTGTACCTGAACCGCCTGAAACGGGTGGCGATGAGGAAAGCGAATTTGACGTGAGTCCGGATCTGCCCAGGACGGACGGGAACGGCATCTGGATGCTGCTGGCAGGCTTGCTGCTGATTGTCTTCGGCATGCTGGTGGAGTTCCGCGGCAGGCTGCTGAAGGAATAGGGAGATAAAGAGCACAGGCTTGGTGCCTGTGCTCTTTTCATATTGCCGTCTGG
>LSQX01187533.1_pt3 | contig 32505 bp, 30 predicted proteins | sample 654561 | NCBI WGS metagenome assembly LSQX01 (sample SAMN04489861, study PRJNA283612) | anaerobic digester metagenome | isolation source: 4 biogas reactors fed with cattle manure at either 37C or 55C with and... | place: Denmark: Kongens Lyngby | collected 2014 | reverse complement strand
CCGAAGGGCTCCGCCTCCGAGCAGCTGGTGAACTCCTCCACCCGTGTGACCGAGGTGCTCTACCGCGCGCCGAAGGCGAAGGAGTGGCAGAAGCTCGACCCGGAGCAGGCGATGGACATGATCGCCGACCGCTTCCTCGAGGCGCGCCGCAACGGCTGGCAGGACACCGACGCGCAGGGCCGCCCCGTCAACCGCACGATGGGTATCGCCGGGCTCGGCGGCGCGACGCTGGACAACGAGGAGAACTACCTCATCAAGAAGCTGTTCACCGCCGCCGGCGCGATCCAGCTCGAGAACCAGGCGCGCATATGACACTCCGCCACGGTTCCTAGTCTAGGAACCTCGTTCGGCCGCGGCGGCGCGACCCAGCCGCTGCAGGATATGGCGAATGCGGACTGCATCGTCATCCAGGGGTCAAACATGGCCGAGGCTCACCCGGTGGGATTCCAGTGGGTGATGGAGGCGAAGAAGCGCGGAGCCAAGCTCATCCACGTCGACCCGCGCTACACGCGCACCTCCGCCGTGGCGGACCGTCACATCGGCATCCGTGCCGGCAGTGACGTCGTGCTGCTCGGTGCCCTCATCCGCCATGTCATCGAGAACGATCTGTGGTTCCGGGACTACGTCCTCAACTACACGAACGCCTCGACGCTCATCCACGAGGACTTCCAGGACACCGAGGACCTCGACGGCCTGTTCTCCGGCTTCGACCCGGAGACCGGGCAGTACGACATCGACACCTGGGCGTACCAGCGTGCCGACGGCTCCCACCGCAACCCGCAGGGGGAGAGCGACAACCAGGAGGAGGAGCACCAGCGCGCGGCGTGGGCGCAGTCGACCGGGGCCGGCGGTCAGCCGCTGGACACGTGGCAGTTCAAGAAGGACGAGACGCTGCAGGACCCGAACACGGTGTTCCAGATCCTGCGCCGCCACTACTCCCGCTACACCCCGGAGATGGTGGAGGAGACCTGCGGCATCTCCGTCGAGGACTTCCACTACCTCGCCGACGCAATCACGCAGAACTCCGGCCGCGAGCGCACGACCTGCTTCGCCTACGCGCTGGGCTGGACCCAGCACACCCTGGGCGCGCAGTTCATCCGCACCTCGGCGATCCTCCAGCTGCTGCTGGGCAACATGGGTCGCCCCGGCGGCGGCATCATGGCGCTGCGCGGTCACGCGTCGATCCAGGGCTGCACCGACATCCCGACGCTGTTCAACCTGCTGCCGGGTTACCTGCCGATGCCGACCGTCGAGGAGCAGTCCTTCGACGACTACCTGTGGACGGTGAGCAACCCGAACCAGGCCGGTTTCTGGCAGAAGGGTGACGCCTACGCCGTCAGCCTGCTCAAGGCCTACTTCGGCGAGCACGCGACGGAGGAGAACGACTGGGGTTTCAACTGGATCCCCAAGCTCACCGGCGCGCACTCGACATACCACACCCTGCAGGCCATGCTCCGCGACGAGGTGGAGGGGTACCTGGTCTTCGGCCAGAACCCGGCCGTCGCCCAGTCGCACGGCCGCCTGCAGCGCCTCGGCCTGTCCCACCTCAAGTGGCTGGTGGTCCGTGACTTCCAGGTCATGGAGACCGCGTCGTTCTGGAAGGACTCCCCGGAGGTGCTCTCCGGCGAGCTGAAGACCGAGGACATCGAGACCGAGGTCTTCTACCTGCCGGCCGCCAACCACGTGGAGAAGTCCGGCACGTTCACCCAGACGCAGCGCATGCTGCAGTGGCGTTTCCAGGCGAAGCACCCGCCGGGGGAGTCCACCAGCGAGCTGCAGTTCTTCTACGACCTCGGCGTGCGCATCCGCGAAAAGATCGCCGATTCGGATGATCCGCGCGACATCCCGCTGAAGAACATCACGTGGGACTACCCGGTCGACGAGCACGGTGACCCGGACGCCGAGGCCGTGCTCAAGGAGATCAACGGCTACCACCTCACCGGGGAGAAGGCCGGCGAGCTGCTCAGCACCTTCACCGAGATGAAGGCGGACGGTTCGACCTCCGGCGGCTGCTGGATTTACTCCGGTGTCTTCGCCGACGGTGTCAACCACTCGGCGAAGAAGCGCCCCGGCTCCGAGCAGAACGAGCTCGCCATGGACTGGGGCTGGGTGTGGCCGCTCAACCGTCGCCTGCTGTACAACCGCGCCTCTGCGGATCCGGACGGCCGGCCCTGGTCGGAGCGCAAGAAGTACGTCTGGTGGGACGAGTCCGCGGGTAAGTGGGTGGGCGACGACGTGCCCGACTTCCCCGTCGGGCTGCGTCCGGACCACGAGCCCTCGCCGGGTGACGTCGGCCCGGCCGCCCTGTCCGGTAGGGACGCCTTCATCATGCAGGCGGACGGCAAGGGCTGGCTGTACGTGCCCAAGGGCATGGTCGACGGCCCGCTGCCCACGCACTACGAGCCGCACGAGTCCCCGGTGGGCAATGCGCTCTACGGGCAGCAGCAGTCGCCGGCGCGCCTGACGTTCCCGGGTGCGGACAACCTGTCGCGCCCGGCGCCAGGCGAGTTCGGCTCCGACGTCTACCCGTTCGCGTTCTCCACCTACCGCCTCACCGAGCACTACACCTCCGGCGCAATGACGCGCGCGCTGCCGTTCCTCGCGGAGCTGCAGCCGGAGCTGTTCTGTGAGGTCTCCCCGGAGCTCGCCGAGCTGCGGGGGCTGGAGAACGGCGGCTGGGCGACGCTCATCTCGCCACGCGGCGTCATCGAGGCGCGCGTGCTGGTCACCGACCGCATGCCGGCGATGACGATCAACGGGCAGGAGTACCACAACATCGGACTGCCGTTCCACTTCGGCAACGGGCCCTACGCGCCGGTGACCGGCGACGGTCCGAACGATCTGCTGGGCATCACGCTCGACCCGAACGTGGCCATCCAGGCCTCCAAGGTCGGCGCGTGTGACATCCGGGCGGGCCGCCGCCCGCGGGGCGCGGAGCGTGACGACCTCGTCCGCCTCTACCAGGTCCGGGCGGGCCTGACGGCGGCGTCGGGCAACACGAAGGTCTCCGACCCGGAGGAACTGCGCGAGCTGGAGAAGGAGAGTGACCACCGTGAGCACTAACCAGGTGACCGAATACCCGGCCCACGTCGGCTACGCGCGGGAGACCCGCAAGGCCTTCTTCACCGACACCTCCGTGTGCATCGGCTGCAAGGCCTGCGAGGTGGCGTGCAAGGAGTGGAACCGCAACCCGGTCGAGGGCTATGAGCTGTCGGGCAACTCCTACGACAACACCGGGTCCCTCGGCGCGGACACGTGGCGCCACGTCGCGTTCATCGAGCAGGACCACGAGCGCATCGAGCAGGCCCGCGAATCGGGCCGTCGACTGACGGGCCTGGGCATGCCGACGATCGGGGACCCGTCCCAGCAGCAGGAGGAGCAGCCGCACCCGGACACCCCGGACTTCCGCTGGCTCATGTCCTCGGACGTGTGCAAGCACTGCACGAACGCCGGCTGCCTCGACGTGTGCCCGACGGGTGCGCTGTTCCGCACGGAGTTCGGCACGGTCGTCGTCCAGGACGACGTGTGCAACGGCTGCGGCACGTGCGTCGCAGGTTGTCCCTTCGGCGTCATCGAGCGCCGCGCGGACGGTGGCGTGCAGAAGCGCAACAGCCGCGAGGGCGAGGACTTCACCGAGGGTGTGCACGCCCCGACCCGCAACGTCGGCGTCGCCCAGAAGTGCACCCTGTGTTACGACCGCCTCAAGGACGGGCTGGCCCCGGCCTGCCAGAAGGCCTGCCCGACCGAGTCGATCCAGTTCGGTGACCGGGACGAGATGTTGCGCCGCGCCCACGAGCGGCTGGCCACCCTCCACGCCCAGGGGCGCACCGAGGCGCGCCTCTACGGTGCCAACGAGCTCGACGGGGTCGGTGGCACCGGCTCGATCTTCCTGCTTCTCGACGCCCCCGAGGTCTACGGCCTGCCCCCGGATCCCCGGGTGCCCACCGCGGACCTGCCCGAGATGGCGAAGAAGGCGGCCCTCGCGGCCGCGGGCATGGTCGCGGCCGTCGTCGGTTCCTTCCTGATCGGAGCGCGTGCATGAGCAACCAGTTCGACAACTACCGCGACCCGGTCGAGCCCCGCCGCCGCGACGGGGGTGGGCGGAAGAAGCGCCGCCGCCGGGCCGGGGCGGGGGCCATGGACGGTTCCCGTGAGGAGCGCATGGTCCCGGACATGCAGTTCGAGTCCTACTACGGCAAGCCGGTGGTCAAGGCCCCGCCGTGGGAGTGGCCGATCGGTGTCTACCTCTTCCTCGGCGGCGTGGCGGGCGGTTCCTCGCTGCTGGGCTTCGGCGCGCAGCTGACGGGGCGGAGGACGCTGCGTCGTAACGCGCGGCTGGCCACCATCACCGCCGCCGGTGCCGGTTCGCTGGCGCTCATCGCGGACCTGGGTCGTCCGGAGCGGCTGCTCAACATGTTCCGCGTGTTCAAGCTCTCCTCGCCGATGAACGTCGGATCGTGGCTGCTGGCCAGCTTCTCGACGGCCGCCGCCGTCGCCGCCGCCGCCGAGGTCGACGATCTCACGGGGCGTCGCCTGCCGCTGCCGGACGCGATCCGCACGGTCACCCACCAGGCGGCCGCCCCCGCGGCCGGCGCCCTGGCCGCCTCGCTCGGTGCGCCGCTGGCGGTCTACACCGCGGTGCTCTTCGGCGACACGGCCACCCCGGCGTGGAACGCGGCGAAGTACCACCTGCCGTTCCTCTTCGTCAGCTCGGCATCGGCCGCCTCGGGTGGCCTGGCGATGATCACCACCCCGGTGGAGGAGGCGGGCCCGGCCCGCGTGCTCGCCGCCACGGGTGCGGTGTGCGACGTCGCGGTGACGAAGGCGATGCACACCCAGCTGGACGAGGTGTCCGCGGAGCCGTACCACCACGGCACCGCCGGGCGGCTGCTCACCTGGGCGGAGCGCCTCGTCATCGCCGGCGGCGTGGGCACGGTGCTCGCCGGTCGCCACCGGGTCGGCGCGGCCCTGTCCGGGGCGGCACTGCTCGCGGGTTCCGCGCTCACCCGTTTCGGCGTGCTCGAGGCCGGCCTGCACTCGGTGACCGACCCGAAGTACGTCGTCGAACCGCAGAAGGCCCGCCTCGCGCAGCGGCAGGGCGGCGGGAACATCACTACCGGACGGTGATCTGCCCCGGGGTGCCCGCGGTGATCTCACCGATGACCGGGTACCCCGGCACCTCGCCGACGACGAGCAGACCGCCGGAGGTCTGGGCGTCGGCCAGCATGATGAGGTCCTCCTCGCTCACCCCCTCGGCCTGCAGGTGCGGGCGCACCCAGTCGAGGTTGCGGCGCGAGCCGCCGGAGATGAAGCCGTCGCGCAGGGCCTCGTCGGCGCCGTCGACGTGGGGGACCGCCGTGTGGTCGATGACGGCGGAGACACCCGAGGCGCGGGCCATCTTGTAGAGATGACCGAGCAGTCCGAAGCCGGTGACGTCGGTCGCGGCCCTGACCCCGGCGGCCACCGCCGCGCGGGAGGCGTCCCGGTTGAGGGTGGTCATGGTGTCGATCGCCGCCTGGAACACCTCGCCGGTCGACTTGTGCCGGTTGTTGAGCAGGCCGACGCCGATCGGCTTCGTCAGGGTGAGGGGCAGGCCGGCCTGCGCGGCGTCGTTACGCATGAGCGTGGCGGGGTCGGCGATGCCGGTCGCGGCCATGCCGTACACGGGCTCGGGGCCGTCGATGGAGTGGCCACCGGTCACCGGTGCGCCGGCCGCGGTGGCCACGTCCATGCCGCCGCGCAGCACCTCGGTGAGCAGCTCGAGGGGGAGGGTCTCGCGCGGCCAGGCGACGAGGTTGATGGCGGTGACGGGGCGGCCGCCCATGGCGTAGACGTCGGAGAGGGCGTTGGCGGCGGCGATGCGTCCCCAGTCGTAGGCGGAGTTGACCACCGGGGTGAAGAAGTCGGCGGTGGAGATGACGGCGAGGTCGTCGGCGATGCGGACGGCGGCGGCGTCGTCACCGTCGTCGAGCCCGACGAGGACGTTCGGGTCGGTGACACCGGTGAGCCCGCGGACGGCCTCCTCGAGTTCCCCGGGCGGGATCTTGCAGGCGCAGCCGCCGCCCGCGGCGAAGCTGGTGAGAACAATGTCCGGATTAGTTTTCATGCACCCGACTGTAGCTATACAAGTGGCACGCGGTACCCTCGTCGGCGGAGGCGTACGTGTCCTGGTGGGCGCCCCGGTCTTCAAAACCGGTGAGGCCGAGTATCTCGGTCTGGCGAGTTCGATTCTCGTCCGTCTCCGCCACTGCTCTCCTGCGAAAGGACCCCGGGTGGACCCGCGCCGACGCATCCCACGTACCGATGACCTGCTGCGCAGCGCCGCCGTCCGGCAGGCCCGGGGGCGTCTGTCGGAGCAGTCCATCCGCGCCCACCTCGCTGACGCGCAGCAGGCGGCGCGTCGCGGGGAGATCGCCCCGGAGGACGTCGAGACGCACTTGGCCGCCCTGCTTGCCGACGCCCCCGTCTCCTCCCTCACCCCCGTCCTCAACGCCACCGGCGTCGTCGTCCACACCAACATCGGCCGCGCGCCGCTGTCGGCCGCCGCGACGGACGCGCTCGTCGACGCCGCCGGATACGTCGACGTCGAGATGGACCTCACCACCGGGCTGCGCTCGGGTGACCGTGGGGCCGGGGCCCTCTCTGCACTGGTCGCGGCGTGCCCCGGTGCCGAGGACGCGCTCGTGGTCAACAACGGCGCGGCCGCCCTGCTGCTCGCCACCACCGCGTTGGCCGAGGGCGGGGAGCTGGTCATCAGCCGCGGGGAACTCATCGAGATCGGCGCCGGTTTCCGCCTGCCGGAACTCATCGAGACCGCCGACGTCCGCCTCCGCGAGATCGGTGCGACCAACCGCACGCACCCGGCGGACTATGTCCGGGCCGTCGGGGAGCGCACCCGCGCGATCCTCAAGGTCCACCCGTCGAACTTCCGCATCGAGGGATTCACCGCCGAGGCCACCGTCGAGCAGCTGCGGGAGATCGCCGACGAGCACGGCCTGGCGCTCATCATCGATCTCGGCTCCGGCCTGCTCACCCCCGACGACGCCCTGCCCTCCGAGCCGGACGTCGCCGCCCAGCTGGCGGCGGGTGCCGACGTCGTCATCGCCTCCGGTGACAAGCTGCTCGGCGGCCCGCAGGCCGGCATCCTCCTCGGCCGCGCGGACGTCATCGCCCGGCTGAAGAAGCACCCCCTGGCGCGCGCGGTGCGCATCGACAAGCTCCGTCTGGCCGCCCTCGAGGCGACCGTGCGCGGCGGGGAGGTCCCCGTCGTGGAGGCCCTGCGCGCCGACCCGGCTGACCTGCGGCGTCGGGCCGAGGCGCTGGCCGCGCGTCTCGATGGCCACGTCACCTGCCGGGTCGTCGCCCACGACGGGCGCGTCGGCGGGGGAGGGGCCCCCGGGGTGCCGCTGCCCGGCTGGGCCGTGGAGCTGCCCGCGTCCCTGGCCGCGGTGCTGCGCACCGGCGACCCGGTCGTCCTGCCGCGCGTCCACCAGGGGGCCTGTCTCATCGACCTGCGCTGTGTGCCCGCCGCCGCCGACGACACCGTCGCGGCCGCGATCCTGCGCGCTGTGGAGGGGTAGCGCGTGCACGTCGTCGCCACCGCCGGACACGTCGATCACGGTAAATCCACCCTGGTCAAGGCCCTCACCGGGATGGAGCCCGACCGCTGGGAGGAGGAGCAGCGCCGCGGGCTGACCATCGATCTCGGCTTCGTGTGGACGCACCTGCCCTCCGGGCGCGACGTCGCCTTCGTCGACGTCCCCGGCCACGAACGCTTCATGGGCAACATGCTCGCCGGGGTCGGCCCGACGCCGGTCGTCTGCTTCATCGTCGCCGCCGACGAGGGCTGGCAGGCCCAGTCCACCGATCACCGCGACGCCGTCCGCGCGCTGGGGATCCGGCACGGCGTCGTCGCGCTCACCCGCGCCGACCGGGCGGATGACGCCCGCCGCGCCGAGGTCGCCGCCCGCGTCCGGCACGAATTCACCGACACCGGGCTCGCCGACGCCCCCGTCGTCACCGTCTCCGCCCGCAGCGGCGAGGGCCTCGACGAACTCCGCGCCGCCCTCGACGAAGTGCTCGCCGCCGCCCCGGCCCCGGATCCGGACGCCCGCGTCCGCCTGTGGATCGACCGGTCCTTCACCGTCAGGGGAGCGGGCACCGTGGTCACCGGCACCCTGCCCGCCGGCACCCTCCGTGAGGGCGACCGCCTGCAGCTGCTCGGCGCCGACGGCACGCGCGAGGTCACCGTCCGCGGCCTCCACAGCGAGAACCGCCCGCACACGGACATCGGCCCGGTCAGCCGCGTCGCCGTCAACCTCCGCGGGGAGAGCACCGGGGACATCCACCGCGGCGACGTCCTGCTCACCCCGGACGCCTGGCCGCTGGTCACCACCCTCGATGTGCGCCGCACCATGGGTACCCCGCTGGACGACGCCCCCGGTGAGGTCATCGTCCACGTCGGCACCGCGGCCGTCGAGGCGGCGCTGCGCCCCTTCGGCGACGGCCACGCCCGGTTGACGCTCACCCGGCCACTGCCGCTGATCCTCGGCGACCGGCTCGTCCTGCGCAGCTCCGGCGCGCGCTCCGTGCTGGCCGGCGTGCAGGTCATGGACGTCGACCCACCCGCCCTGTCGCGCCGCGGCGACGGTCGCCGCCGCGCCGAGTCACTGACGACCATGCCCGCCGAGGGGGACCTCTCCGCCGAGATCACCCGCCGCGGGGCCCTGCGCCGCACCGACCTGGAGACCATGGGTTTCGAGGTTCCCGACGCGCCGCCGAAGGGGGCCGTGGCCCTGCGGGACTGGTGGATCGACGTCCCTCAGCTGGGCCGCTGGCGCGACACCCTCCTCGCCGCCGTCACCCGGCACGCCACGGAGAATCCGCTCGCCGCCGGCCTCAGCCGCGGGGCGGCGCTCAGCGTCCTCGCGTTGCCCGACGACTCCCTCCTCGGACTCGTCATCGCCTCCGCGAAACTCGAGCAGGCCGACGGCGTGCTGCGCCTGCCCGGGGCGGCCGTGGATCTCGGGGCGGCGGAGGCGGGGGTGGCCAGCGTCGAGAAGCGTCTCACCGAAGCCCCCTTCCACGCCCCGGAGGCCGATGACCTGCGGGCCCTCGGCCTGGGTCCGAAGGAGCTGGCCGCCGCGGAACGCGCCGGGCGACTGCTGCGCCTCGACGCCGGCATCATCCTCCGGCCCGACGCCCCCGACGTCGCGCTCGCCCGTCTGCGGGAACTCGAGCAGCCGTTCACGACCTCGCAGGCGCGTCGCGCGCTGGACACCACCCGACGGGTGGCCATCCCGCTGCTCGAGCACCTCGACGCCACCGGCCGGACGGTGCGTCTCGACGGCGGGCACCGCCGGGTGCGCTGACCGGTCTACGTGAGGTGTGCGGCACCGTTCCTGGTCGCCCGATCATGCCCATGGCCTCGACCCCGGGTGATGTGATGGGATCATTAGTTTCATGAGCGAAATCACCGGGTAGAAAGGGAAGTGTGTAGACAACGTTCCCCTCGGAGATGACATGACGACTTCCACACCGCTAAGCCCCGGAACAACCGACAGGCGAATCGTGGAGATCGATGCGGTCCGGGGGTTCGCCCTGTGCGGCATCCACGTCGTCAACGTTCAGCAGGTGGTCTTGCCGGCGATGTTCGGGGAGATGCGCGGCAAAGGCCTGGGGGTGATGCCGGACGTGGTCCGCCACGGCTTCTACGAGCGCTTCTTCCCGATCTTCACCCTCCTCTTCGGCCTGGGGTTCGCCATCTTCCTGGAATCGGCCGGGAGGAAGACTGATTCGCCACGGAAGGTCCTGGCCCGCAGGCTCCTCGCGCTGGCGGTGATCGGCGTGATCCACCAACTGTTCCATCAGGGGGAGGCGCTGTTGCCCTACGCGGTTTTCGGCCTGGTCTTCCTGCTGCTCATCGGCGGGCAGGTCATTGCCGGCTACGGGGTCATGACGGGGCTGCTCGTCATCGGCCTCGCCCTGGCGCGGTTCGGGGTGCACCGCCGTCTGGGATCCCATACCGGTTCCTGGGTGGTGGTGACACTTCTGTTCGGCGCGATCACCGCCGCCTACTGGTGGTCGGTGCGGGCGGGTGTCGACCTGCCGCGCCTGTCCTTCTGCCTGGCGGCACTGCCCGAACAACTCGCTGGTGTCGCCGGCGGCCTGTTCTACGCCAGCCTGTTCGTGCTGCTCATGCGGCTGGGGCTGCGGGGTGTCCTGGGGGCTGTCTTCGCGCCGATGGGGCGGATGGCGTTGACGAACTACCTGCTGGCCACGGTGCTCATCCTCGCCCTCTCCCCGGTCCTGGGGATCGAGGATGTGTCCGACTGGCCGCAGATCACCGGCCTGGTCATCGGCATCATCGTTGTCCAGGCCGTCTGGAGTGCCCTGTGGCTGGCCGCCTTCCGCTACGGCCCGGCCGAGTGGGTGTGGCGGTGCATCACCTGGTGGCGGGTGGCGCCGTTCAGGCGGTGACCTGCGACCACTCCGCGCGGCGGTGGAGGAAGGCGCGGGCGGCGGCCTTCGCATCCTCCAGGGAGTGGCTCTCGCCCCAGCCGCACTGGATCTCGTTGGCGGCGGGCACCTCGGTGAGCTCGAGGACGTCGGTGAGCGACACGGCGATGAGCTCCTCGATCTCGTCCTGCGGGTGATCGCCGACGACCATGAGGTAGAAACCGGTCTGGCAGCCCATGGGGGAGAAGTCGAGGACGTAGTCCGCGTGGTTACGGATGGTCTCCGCCATTGAGTGCTCCAGCGAGTGGATGCCGGGCATGTCGAGGTGGTCCTGGTTGGGCTGGCAGAAACGGATGTCGTACTTGGTGATGACATCGCCCGCGGGGAGGGTCTTGCGGTCGGCCACCCGGATGTAGGGGGCGGCGACGGTGCGGTGGTCAAGGTTGAAGGATTCGACGTTCATGCGCATGCCGGTGATCGTAGCAACGCCGGGCGTCGTCATTCCGTTTCTGCTGGTGTGACGAACTCCCGCGGCCCCGTCGGGTTCGGTTCCATGACGTCCTCCGCGTCCATGGTGATCTCCCACGGGGCGGCCGGATCGAAGGGCGGGGCGGGCGGGGCCGGAGGTTCCCATTCCGGCAGGACCGGCATCTCGCGCGGCTCGCCGACACCGAGGTCCACGAAGCTCTCGCCGTCGATGACGAAGATCCGGACGCCGAGGGGACCGTCGACGAGCGGGACGTACTCGAGCTGGGCGACCGGCGAGTCGTCGACGAGCACGTCGAGGCCGTCGACGCGGCCGAGGACCTGGCGGTTCTCACCGCCGAGGGTGGCGGGCAGGCGGTACCCCTGGGGCAGGATGCGTGAGCCCTCCGGCAGGGAGGTGCGGGGGACCAGCAGCTCGGGGGAGGGGAGTTCGACCGCGACGTCGAGAAGCCCGCGTTCCTTGTCGATGCACACCCGCGCCCACACCTGCGGCTCCACCTGCGCCGCGTGGAGGAGCTCGAGCTGCGGGAACTGCGCGCGCATCCCCTCCGACAGCGACCCGATGACACCGAACTCCCACCGCACGCGCCAGCCACGGGTGAGGAAGTCCGGCACAAGCACTACCGGAATGAGCGTCCCGGCGGGTTCCATGAGTTCCGCGGTGCGCAGGTGGGAGAACAGAATCGCCTGGTTGACCCGGTCCAGGGGGAGGGAATGGACGTCCTCACCCGCCGGCGGGCGGGGCAGGGGGCAACTCGGAACAGCCATGGGTACAGCCTAGCTGCGCTGGCTAGGCTGGCGGCATGAGAATCCCGCCCGCCGGACTGTTCCTTGTCGCCGCCGGGGCCCAGGCCGCCCTGGGCCGCTTATCGACGCCCCGTCTCCTCCGCGCCGCGCCCCTCCTCGCCGCCTCCGGCACGCTGGGCGTCGCCGCGGTCGGCGGGTTCCTTCGGGCGGGCACGACCATCGACCCGGTGCGGGTGAACCGTGCCTCGTCGCTGGTCACCGACGGTGTCCTCGGGTACACGCGCAACCCGATGTACCTGGCGTTGGCTGGCGCGCTGACCGCCCACGCCGTGGCCCGCGGATCCTGGGCGGGACTGGTGCCGGTGGCCGGGTTCGTGTGGGCCGTCGACCGGGGACAGATCGCGGCGGAGGAGGCGGCCCTGCGGGCGCGGTTCGGCCCGGAGTACGAGGCCTACGCGGCCCGGGTGCCGCGCTGGGTCAGGCCCCGATGACTCCGCAGGCGAGGCGGTCGCCCGCGTCACCGGTGCTGGTGGTGTCCTCGTCGACGCCGTCGGTGGCGTAGCGCCCGGGGACGTTGGCGTAGTTGTCCGGATCGGAGTGGATGATGACGGCCGCGCCGTCCCTGCCCGTGAGGTCCGCCAGGGTGAAGCGGTCGGTGAGGAAGGTGAGTTCCGCGTCGCCGGAGTCGGTCACGAGAAGCTGGGGGAGGTCACCGGCGTGGTCGGAACCCGTGGGGTTGAGGTGGCCCCCGGCGGAGAGAAAGTCACCGGTGTCCTCCGGGTCGTCCGGGGCGGCGCTGTCGGTCTCGCAGGTGCCGCTCCCGTGGATGTGGAAGCCGTAGAACCCGGGCTCCAGGCCCGAGAACTGTGCGCTGACCTCGACGCCGATCTCGGCGCCGTCGGCGGTGTTCATCGAGGCGGGCAGCCCCTCGGTCTCCGGGTCCTGCGTGGTGACGGCGGCGGTGCCGTCACTGCCCTCGGCGTCGGTGGTCTCGTTTTCGGTGGCGCAGGCGCTGACGCCCAGCAGTCCGAGGGCCGACAGGGTGGCGATGGTGGTGCGGTGTCGCATGGGGTTCTCCTTCGGTGGTGGTGTGCCGCCCACCGAACATATAACTAGGCGTGCATGCGTTGCCGGTCGGGGGCGGGCGCGGTTAGCCTCGCGGGCATGGAACTGCGCATTGAACCAGGCGACATCACCACGGTGCTCGCCGCCGCCATCGTCAACGCCGCGAACTCCGGGCTGCTCGGCGGCGGGGAGTCGACGGGGCCATCCACCGGGTCGGCGGTCCCGGCATCCTCGCCGAGTGCCGGGAGATCCGCGCCACCTCCCACCCCGACGGGCTGCCCGCCGGACAGGCGGTGGCCACCGGCGCAGGTGACCTCCCGGCGCGCTGGGTCATCCACACGGTCGGGCCGGTGTGGTCGGCGACGGAGGACCGGTCCGCCACCCTCGCCTCCTGCTACCGGGAGTCGCTGCGGGTGGCCCGGGAGCTGGGTGCGCGGAGCGTGGCCTTCCCGGCGATCTCCGCCGGGGTGTACGGCTGGCCGATCGACGACGCCGCCCGCATCGCCGTGACGACGTGCCGGGAGGTCGGGGGCGTCGACGAGGTCATCGTCGTCCCCTTCGGTGCGGAGGCGGAGGAGGCCTTCCGCGCGGCCCTGCGCAATTAGTTAAGGGATTGTTATGGCCCGGCTGAGGCGCTGGTGGGCGGGGGAAGCGGGGTGTCGATAAGCGAGATGTCCGGTCACCTTCCGGTGTCGGCGGCCGCGCCGCTGGGCCTATGTTGGAAAGGATAATTGTCTCCTATTCCGACGGGATTTCGATGTGTTGACCCGCTTAGCCTCCTCCCTCCGTCTGAAGACCGACCCGGCGGTGTACTTCGCCACCGTGGGAGCCGTCCTCGCCTTCGTCGTGCTGACCATCGTCGCCGGCGACTGGGTCGGGGACGTCTTCGGTGCCGCCACCACCTGGATCCTGTCGAACCTCGGCTGGTTCTACATCCTCGGTGTGACGGTGTTCCTCATCTTCCTGTTCATCGTCGCCATCAGCCGCTACGGGCACGTCCGTCTCGGCGCCGACGATGAACGCCCCGAGTACCCCACCCTCGTGTGGTTCGCCATGCTCTTCGCCGCCGGTATCGGCACCATCCTCATGTTCTGGGGCGTGGCGGAGCCGATCTCCCACTTCGCCAACCCGCCGATGGGGGAGGTGACGCCCGAATCCACCGAGGCGGCCCGCCAGGCCATCGCCCTCACGCACTACCACTTCGGCCTGCACACGTGGACGATCTTCGCGCTGCCCGCCCTGTGCTTCGCGTACTTCATCTACAAGCGGAAGATGCCGCCGCGCGTCAGCTCGATCTTCTCCCCGCTGCTCGGCTCCCGCGTCTACGGGCCGATCGGCAAGAGCATCGACGTCATCGCGCTCATCGGCACCATCTTCGGCGTGGCCACCTCCGTCGGCCTGGGCACCATGCAGATCAACGCCGGCCTCACCGAGCTCTTCGGACTGACGTACTCGCCGACGGTCCAGGTGATCATCATCGGCATCGTCACCACCATCGCCTGCATCTCCGTCGCCGCCGGCCTCGACCGCGGCATCAAGCTGCTGTCCAACATCAACATCTGGATGGCCATCGCCCTGCTCGTCTTCGTCATCCTCGCGGGCCCCACCGTCATGGTGCTCAAGGGCACCATCGAGTCCTTCGGCATCTACTTCTCCCGCCTCCCGGAGCTGGCGTTCTGGAACAACGCCACCCCCAACAGCGCCGACAACGCCACGTGGCAGAACACGTGGACCGTCTTCTACTGGGCGTGGACCATCACGTGGTCACCCTTCGTCGGCATCTTCATCGCCCGCATCAGCCGCGGCCGCACCGTCCGTGAGTTCGTCGCCGGTGTCCTCGGGCTGCCGGTCGCGTTCTCCCTCATCTGGTTCGGCGTCTTCGGCACCTCCTCCTTCCTCATCGAGGAGCAGGACGGCGGCCTCGTCGAACGCGTCGCCGTCGAGGGCGACATCCCGGGCGCGCTCTTCGAGTTCCTGTCCAACTACCCGGCCGCGACGTTCATGTCCGGCTTCGGCATCCTCATCGTCGTCATCTTCTTCACCACCTCCGTCGACTCCGCGGCGATGGTCACCGACATGATCGCCTCCGGCAAGGAACCCGCCTTCGCGCCCACCCACCAGAAGGTCACGTGGGCCGTGCTCATGGGGGCGGTCGCCGCCGTCCTCCTCGCCGCCACCGGTGAAGGCGGACTCTCCGCCCTGCAGCAGATCATCATCGTCATCGGCCTGCCGTTCTTCGTCATGGGCTTCATCATGATGTTCAGCCTCGGCGTGGCCCTGCGGAACGACCTCGGTGACCCCGTACCCACCGTCACCCGCCAGTGGACCTCTGCCGCGACCGCCGAGGAATGGGAGGAGATGGAGCAGACCCCCTCGCCCGAACCGATCGGCCCCATCCACCACATCCCCGCCGAGGAGGGCGAGGCCATCAACCCGGCCGTCGTCGGTGCGGTGCTCGAGGAGTACTCGCGGCAGCAGGACGGTGACGGTGACGGTGATTACGACGTGCGGATCGTCGAGGAGACGGAACCGGAGAGACGTCGATAAGCGTCGATGCATGTGTAGGTTGGGGGCATGACGACACGACTCGAACAAGGCCTCACCTTCCTCCGCTCCGGCTACCTCTTCGCCTCCCGCATCCGCCAGAAGGCCGGGGTGGCCGCCACCTCGCACGCCCCCGTGACGCTCACCATGCTGGGTAAGACCTCCCACCTGGTGCGCGCGCGGAGGGCGTGCGCCTCTTCTACGACTCCACCCGCATCAAGCGCGACGGCGCAATGCCCAAGTTCATCCAGGTCCCCCTGTTCGGCAACGGGGCCGTGCACACCCTCGACGGCGAGGAGCACCAGGTCCGCAAGAAGGCCATGGCCGACCTCGCCTACGACGACGCCCGCGTCGCCGACTTCACCGACCTCGTGGGCGACGAGCTGGAGAACACCCACCGCCGCTGGATCGCCGACGGCGGCACCGTCCACGAGGACACCGCCGTCGCCTTCGGCCGCGCCGCCTTCCGCTGGGCGGGCATCCCCCTGTCCGACGAGGAGATGGACCGCCGCGCCCGGCAGATGAACCGCCTCCTCGACACCTTCGGCCGCCTGCGCACCAACCCCGTCGCCGCGTTCGAACGCCGACGCCTCAACAAGTGGGCGACCGGGCTCATCGAGCAGGTCCGCGCCGGCGACATCGAGGCCCCCGCCGACTCCGTCCTCGCCCACATGGCCGACCTGCGGGGCATCGACGGGGAGCGTGTCGACGCCGCCGTCGCCGGTGTCGAGCTCCAGAACCTCACCCGCCCCACCGTCGCCGTCGGCCGCTTCGCCGCCTTCGCCGCCACCGCCCTCGTCGAACACCCCGAGTGGGCCGAACGCATCCGCGCCGCCGCCGGCGACCGCCTCACCGACGTCCCCGAGGCCGTCGCCTTCGCCCAGGAGGTGCGCCGCACCCACCCCTTCGTCCCCATGCTCCCCGGCCTGCTCACCCAGGACACCGAACTGTCCGGCTGCCCCATGAAGAAGGGGCAGCGGGTGCTGCTCGACTTCGTCGGCACCCTCACCAGCCCGCGGGAGTGGGACAACGCCGCCTCCTTCGACCCGGAGCGCTTCCTGCCCTACGACGGAGTGGAGGAGGCCGAGGCGATCGAGGCGTTCATCCCGCAGGGCGGCGCGGGCGTCTACACCGGCCACCGCTGCCCCGGTGAAAAGATCGCCGTCGCCGCCCTGTCCGCCGCGATCGTCCTGCTCACCCGGCCCACCGTGGAGATCTCCACCGACGTCGAGGACCTCACCTTCCCGTGGACGCAGATGCTCACCCGCCCGGCCACCGGCGTGCGCATCCAGGCCGCGACCGTGTGATCCCGGATACACTCGGGAGGGACATCCACCACTGCTGAAAGAGGATCTCCCGTGAACGACTTCGCAGGTCAGACCATCATCGTCACCGGTGCCGGCTCCGGCATCGGCCGCTCCACCGCACTGCAGCTCGCCGAGCGCGGCGCCCACGTCATCGTCGCCGACATCTCCGACACCGCCCACGGCGTCGTCGAGGAGATCACCGGGGCCGGCGGGCAGGCCACCGCCGCCATCGGCGACATCTCGGATCAGGGGGTCGTCGACAAGCTTGTCGACGCCGCCGTCGCCACCGGCGGCCGCCTCGGTCTGGTGAACAACGCCGGCATCATGGACCAGTTCGCCGGCGCCGCCACCACCGACGACGTCCAGTGGGAGCGCTGCCTGCGCATCAACCTCACCGCCCCGTTCCTGCTCACCCGCGCCGTGCTGCCGCACATGCTGGCCGCGGGTGGCGGGGCGATCGTCAACCTGGGCTCCGCGGCGTCGATCCGCGGCGCGGCCGCCGGGGCCGCCTACACCGCCTCCAAGCACGGCGTCACCGGCCTGACGAAGAACACCGCCTACACCTACGGCCGCGAGAACATCCGCTGCAACCTCGTCGCCCCCGGCGGCGTGGAGACCAACATCATGACCACCTCGGCCACCGACACCGAGATCGACCCGGCGAACGGCCTCGCCGCGATCACCCCCATCCACCAGGGGGCTATCCGCAACGCCACGCCGGAGGAACTCGCCGGACCCATTGTGTTCCTGCTCTCCGACGCGGCCTCCGACGTCAACGGTGCCATCATCCCCGTCGACGGGGGCTGGGCCGCCGGCTAGGAGGCCACGTACCCGGCGAGGTGGCGGCCCGTCAGGGTCGAGCCGTCGGCGATCATCTCGGCGGGGGTGCCGGTGAAGGTGATCTCGCCGCCGTCGGACCCCGCGCCGGGGCCGAGGTCGATGACGTGGTCGGCGTGGGCCACCACCGCCAGGTGGTGCTCGATGCACACCACCGACTTCCCGGCGTCGACCATGCGGTCGAGCAGCGCCAGCAGCTTGTCGACGTCCGCCAGGTGCAGCCCCGTCGTCGGCTCGTCGAGGATGAACACCGTCGCCTTCTCCGCCAGGTGGGAGGCCAGCTTGAGGCGCTGGCGCTCACCGCCCGACAGGGTGGTCAGCGGCTGGCCGAGGGTGATGTAGCCCAGGCCCACGTCGACAAGCCGCCCGCAGATCCGCGCGGCGGCCGGCACCTTCGAATCCGGGGCGGTGAAGAACTCGGCCGCCTCCGCCGCGGGCATCTGCAGCACCTCGGCGATGTCCTTCCCACCGAAGCGGTAGTCGAGGACGGCCTCGTCGAAACGCCGCCCCTCACACACCTCACACGGCAGGTCCACACCCGACATGATGCCCAGGTCCACGTAGACCACACCGGCGCCCCTGCAGTTGGGGCACGCGCCCTCCGAGTTGGGGGAGAACAGCGCCGGCTTCACCCCGTGCGCCTTGGCGAAGGCCTTGCGGATCGGCTCGAGCGCGCCGGTGTACGTCGCCGGGTTGGAGCGCCGCGACCCGCGGATGGGCGACTGGTCGACGAACACCGTCGTCTCCGCGCGGGGCAGCTCCGCGATGAGCGAGGACTTGCCGGAACCCGCCACACCCGTGACGGCGGTGAGCACACCGAGGGGGATGTCGACGTCGACGTCGCGCAGGTTGTTGCGGCTCGCCCCGCGCACCTCGATCGCACCCGTCGGAGTACGCGTCTCCGCTTTCACCGCGACCCGGTCGTCGAGGTGCCGCCCGGTGAGGGTGTCGGAGGCGCGCAGCGCATCCACCGTGCCCTCGAACTGGATGAGGCCGCCGTCGCGCCCGGCGTGGGGGCCGAGATCGATGACGTGGTCGGCGATGGCGATGGTCTCCGGCTTGTGCTCGACGACGAGGACGGTGTTTCCCTTGTCGCGCAGCTCCAGGAGGAGGGAGTTCATGCGCTCGATGTCGTGGGGGTGCAGGCCCGCGGTGGGCTCGTCGAAGACGTAGGTGACGTCGGTGAGCGCCGAGCCGAGGTGGCGGATCATGCGGGTGCGCTGCGCCTCACCGCCCGACAGGGTGCCGGCGGGGCGGTCGAGGGTGAGGTAGCCGAGGCCGATGTCGGTGAAGTTCGCCAGGGTCTCGCGCAGGGCGTCGACGAGCGGGGCCACCGACGGTGCCGACACCCCCTCCATCCACGCGGCCAGCTCGCGGATCTCCATGGCGCACAACTCCGCGATGTTCCTCCCCTCGATCCGGGAGTCCAGGGCGTGCTGCGCCAGGCGGGTGCCGCCGCACGAGGGGCAGGCGATGAAGGTGACGGCCCGGTCGACGAACTCGCCCATCGCCTTCTGCATCGAGTCGCGGTCCTTGCTGAGGATCGACTTCTCCACCCGCGGCACGAGCCCCTCGTAGGTGTAGTTGAAGCCGTTGAACTTGACCTTCCGCGGCTCGGAGTGGAGCAGGATGTCGCGCTGCTCGGCGGTGAACTCCTTCACCGGGACGTCCGCCGGCACGAGCCCGGTCTCGGCGAAGGTCTTCCACGCCCAGCCGTCGACCTTGTAGCCGGGGACGAGGATGGCGCCGTCGCGGAGGGAGAGGCTGTCGTCGACAAGCTCGCTGAGCAGGATGTCGGAGATGCGGCCGGTGCCCTCGCACTCGGGGCACATGCCGCCGGTGCGCCTGAACTCGACGCGTTCCTTCTTCCCGCCCTGCACGGAGATCGCCCCGGCCGCGGAGACCGAGGGCACGTTGAAGGAGTACGCGCCGGGCCCGCCCGCCGGGGGATGGGCGATCCGGGAGAAGAGGATGCGCAGCATCGCGGTGGCGTCGGTGGCGGTGCCGACGGTGGAGCGGGAGTTCGCGCCCATCGGCTCCTGGTCGACGATGATGGCGGTGGTGATGCCCTCGAGGCGGTCGACGTCGGGGCGGGCCAGCGTCGGCATGAAGCCCTGGACGAAGGTCGAGTACGTCTCGTTGATCAGTCGCTGGGACTCGGCGGCGATGGTGCCGAACACCAGGGAGGATTTGCCTGATCCGGAGACGCCGGTGAAGACGGTGAGGCGGCGCTTGGGGATCTCCACGCTCACCCCGCGCAGGTTGTTGACGTGCGCGCCGGTCACGCGGATGACGTCAGGGGACATGATGGGTCCATGCCTCCGTGCCGAACTTCTCGGTGACGAGCTGCTCGGCGGCGGCCAGGTCGGCGTCGCTGAGCGCGGCGGGCACGGCACCGTAGCGGTTGGAGAACTCGGAGATCATCGTCGCGATGATCTCCTCGCGCGGGGCACCGGTCTGGCGGCGCAGCGGGTCGACGCGCTTCTTCGCCGACCGCAGTCCCTTCGACGCCAGCTTCACCTTGCCGACGCGCAGGACCTCCATCATCTTGTCGGCGTCGATGTCGTAGCTCATCGTCGCGTGGTGCAGGACGGCCCCCTTGCGGCGCTTCTGGGCGGCGCCGCCGATCTTGCCGCCGTCGGAGGTGATGTCGTTGATGGGCTCGTACCAGGCGTTGACACCGTGGCGGGCGAGCGCGCCCAGCACCCACTGGTCGAGGTAGGCGTAGGAGTCCTCGTAGGACAGGCCCGCCACCATCGACTCCGGCACGTAGAGGGAGTAGGTGATGCAGTTGCCGCCCTCCATGAACATCGCCCCGCCGCCGGAGATGCGGCGCACCACCTGGATGTCGTGCCTGTCGACGCCCTCCTGCTCCACCTCGTTGACGTACGACTGGTAGGAGCCGATCACCGCCGCCTTGTCCTCCCACTCCCAGAAACGCAGCGTCGGCCCGCGCTCCCCGGCGGCGACCTGGTTGAGCATCACCTCGTCGAGGGCGACGTTGACCTGCGTCGGCAGCGGTCCGGGGTGGATGACCTCCCAGGAGTGGTCGGTGAAGTCGGTGCCGCCGGCGACGGCGCGTTTGACGGCGACGGCGACATCCCGCGTCGTGAAGCCGTGGAGGGCGAGGTCCTCGAACCCGGCGAGGGCGGCGTCGAGACGCCCCCGCAGATCCTCCGTGGACTCGCTTATCGACGCCCCCGTCAGCGCCGGGCCGAGCGCCCCGTACGCCTCGTCCGGCTCGAGGAAGAAATCGCCGGAGATCTGCGCTGCGGTGATCCGGCCGTCGTCGGTGTGCACGTCCGCGACGACGAGCTTGCCGCCGGGGACCTTGATCTCGAAGTGCTGGTGCATACCGCCCCAGGGTAGCGGAGGTGGTACCAAGGAGGTCATGGAGTTCAACCCGGAGAATCTGGTCCACCTCGACACCCAGGAGGAGGCTCTGGTGTGCGGCCCCGAGGGGTGCACGCCGGTGAATGACGATGCTGATTAACATCGCGCTGGTCCTCCTCTTCATCCTCATCGGCGGCATCTTCGCCGCCACCGAGATGGCGCTGGTGAGCCTGCGCGAATCGCAGATCCGGCAGCTGGAACGCGGCACGGGGGCCGCACAGACCGTCGCCCGCCTGGCCCGCGACTCGGGGCTGTTCCTCTCCGCCGTGCAGATCGGCGTGACGTTCGCCGGGTTCTTCTCCTCGGCGTTCGGCGCGTCGACGATCGCCCCGCAGATCGCCCCGTACCTGGTGGAGGCGGGGCTGGGGGAGACGGCGGCGTCGATGAGCGCGCTCGTGCTCATGACCATCCTCATCTCCTATCTCTCCCTCGTGCTCGGGGAGCTGGTGCCCAAGCGCATCGCCATGCAGAAGGCGCAGCGCGTCAGCCTGGTGGTCGCCCCGCCGCTCAAGGTGTTCGCCACCCTCATGCGGCCGGTCATCTGGATCGTCGACACCTCCTCCGCCGGCATCCTGCGGCTGCTCGGCATCGACCCGGACGCCCGCACCTCCGCGATGACGATGGAGGAGGTGCGTGACATCGTCACCTCCCACGAGGGCATCGACGAACGCCAACGCGAGATCGTCGACGACGTCTTCGACGCCGGTGAAAGAATCGTCGGCGAGGTCATGCAGCACCGCTCGGACACCGTCGCCTACCAGGGGGACCTCACGCTCGGGGAGGTCACCGCCGACATCACCGGGCGGCCCTACTCGCGCTACCCCGTCTACGGTGAATCCATGGACGACATCATCGGCTTCGTCCACGTCCGCGACCTGCTCGAACACCAGGGGCGCGCCGCAGAACCCATCAGCCGTTTCGTCCGGCCCATCGCCTCCTTCCCGGGATCCATCCGCCTGCCGGAGGCGATGGCGCACATGCGCGCGTCCGGGCAGCACATCGCCATGGTCGTCGACGAGTACGGCGGCACCGACGGCATGGTCACCCTCGAGGACCTGCTCGAGGAGCTCGTCGGCGAGATCTGGGACGAGTACGACGCCGCCCCGCGCCGCGAGTTCCTCCAGCTCCACGAGTCCCGCCGCTTCGCCGGCGCCACCAACCTCGAGGACTTCGCCGACGACACCGGGGTCGTGCTCCCCGACGGCCCCTACGAGACCGTCGCCGGCTGGGTGCTCACCCGCCTCGGGCGCCTGGGGCGCGTCGGCGACGTCGTCGTCGTGCCGTCCGGACTCACCGAGGACCCCGCCGACGACACCGACCCCGTCCGCTACGAGCTCGAGATCGTCGAGGTCGTGGGCAACCGCATCGTCGCAGTCGAGCTCCGCAAGGCGACCGCGTAGAGTCAACCGGCATGTACGACCTCCCCACCGTTCTCACCGCCTTCGGACTGACCCTCTTCGCCGGTCTGGCGACGGGCATCGGTGGACTCATCGCCGTGATGAAGCACAACCCCGGCAAACGCTTCATGGCCGGGGCCCTCGGCTTCTCGACGGGCGTCATGCTCTACGTCTCCTTCATGGAGATCCTGCCGAAGGCCTTCGAGGAGCTGGAGACGGCCTGGGGGGAGCGCGGTGGGGCGTGGGCGGCGGTGGCCGCCTTCTTCGTCGGCATCGCCGTCATCGCCGTCATCGACCGCCTCGTGCCCGAGCCCATCAACCCCCACGAGCGTGGCATCGGTGAGGATCCGCAGAAAGCGGCCCAGCGGCGCCGGATGATGAAGATGGGCATGTTCACCGCGGGGGCGATCGCGATCCACAACTTCCCCGAGGGGTTCGCCACGTTCATCGCGGGCCTCGAGGACCTCTCCATCGCGGTGCCGGTGGCGGTGGCGATCGCCATCCACAATATCCCCGAGGGCGTGGCCGTCGCCGTGCCCATCCGCCAGGCCACCGGATCGCGGCGCAAGGCCCTCAACTGGGCGACCCTGTCCGGCCTGGCGGAGCCCGCCGGTGCCCTCATCGGCTTCGCGTTGCTCATGCCGTTCATGGGGCCGGCGGCGCTGGGCCTGTCGTTCGCGGCGATCGCCGGAATCATGGTCTTCATCTGCCTCGACGAGCTGCTGCCCACCGCCGTCGCCACGGGCCGTCACCACACCGCCATCTACGGTGTCATCCTCGGCATGGGCGTGATGGCGGCATCTTTGCTGCTCATGATGTGACTGTCAACCGGTCGACGGGCAGGAATGCCGGTTTCTGTGGATAACCGACGGTTGTCCACAGGCGCGGTCGGATGCTTGTCGACGTCCCCGTGATCGACGCCTATCGTCCGGGGCATGAGACCTGCCGAGATGATGCGCGCCCTGGCCACCCGGGGCATGGAGCTGCTGGAGGACATCGCCTCCGGTGCTGCCCCGCGCGCCCATCTCGGCCAGTCCTCCTCCACGGCCGGCTCCTGGGAGCGCCTGGCCGGGGTGTACTTCGGGCCGACCAGGCAGAAGAAGCTGCAGGCCGCGGCGGTGACCGCGGGGCGTGGGCTGCCGGTGGCGGCGATCGAGAGGATCGAGAAGCACCTGCGCAAGCTGTCTCGGAAGGCCGCGGTGTCGGAGTGGGAACTGCGCGTCGAGCTGTGCGGCCTGCGCGGCACCGTCGACGAGATCGACCGGGAGGCGGCAGCCCGGGTCTACGCCCACAACCGGCAGGTCCCCGGTACCGACAACCGCGGCCTGCGCGCCTTCCGCGGCGGCAAGAACGTCGACGCCCAGGGCATGTCCACCGCGACACTGACACTCCCGGCCGGCGACATGGCCCGCTACAAGGCGCACCTGCAGGTCACCGCCGACAAGTTGCGGGAGGCGGACCCGTCGCTCGACTGGACGCGGGCGATGGCCGACGCCGCCTACCAGCACGGCGTCGGCGGCGGCCAGGCCGGCAACCCGCCGCCCCCGGTGCCCTTCGGCGTCATGCGCGCACCCGACTACGTCACCTACGCCCGCGGCGAGGGCGGCGACACCGTCTTCGGCCTCAGCGACGGCACGACCATCACGGGCCGGGAATGGGTCGAGAAGGGCTTCGCCGAACTCGGGTACGTCGGGATCTTCGACCCCGTCGAGGGCGGCATCGACCTGTACCGGGAGTCACGCTTCGCCAACGACAAACAACGGATGCTCCTCAAGGCCGAGACCCTCGTGTGCCCCTACCCGGAGTGCACCACCCCGGCCGATGAGTGCCAGTTCCACCACCTCACCGCCTGGGAGTACGAGGGGGAGACGAACCTCGCGAACATGACCGCCGCCTGTCGGGTGCACAACGGGCGGAACGACGATGACCCCCACGCCCCACCCCGCAACGGACGCTTCGAACGGGAACCCGGCGGCGTCGTCTTCCACCCACCCGACGGTGGACCACCCCGGGTGAACCGACATCCCCAGCGGAGACTCTCCGCCATGGGGCTACTCGCCGCGCCGTGAGCGCCAGGGGCGGTGGGCGAGCAGATAGGCCCCCACGGCCCCGGACAGCAGGAGCGGGATCAACCACAGCGGAGCCCACGTCAGCTCCCACGCGATGACCGCCGCGAACAGCGGTGCCTTCTGCATGACCGCCAGCACCATCGCGGCACCGAGGACGGCGAGGACGGGAATGGTGGCGGGCGGGGCGTCGATGAGCACGCCGGAGGCGGCCCCCAACGCGGCACCGACCGCCAGGGCCGGCGTCAGCGTGCCGCCGATCGCACCCGAGCCGAGGGAGGCGGCGGTGAGCAGCGGCTTCACCAGGAGAAGGGTGAGCAGCAGCGGCAGCGCGGTGACCGGGTCGAGGGCCGAGCGGACGATGTCTTCACCGTTACCGGTGACCCCGGGCAGGAACTGGGAGACGGTGACCACGCCGGCGGTCGCCGCGCCGACGCTGAGGGGGAGCCAGCGGGGATCGACGACCTTCCACGTGTGGGCGGAGCGCATGAGGGTGAGGAAGGTCCGGCCGACGACCACCGCCGCCAGCAGCAGCGGCACGAACACCCACAGGACGCGCGCGTCGAAGGGGGAGTCCGGCACCCAGTAGACGGAGTGGTTGCCGACGATCGGCCACGCCGTCACCGTCGCCACCCCGGACATCGTCGCCGTGATGAGCAGGGCCCGCCCGCTGCGGCGCACCGGCATGGCCTCGAGGGTGAAGAGGATGCCCGCCACGGGCACGTTGTACACGGCGGCCAGGCCTGCGCCGGCGGCGGCCGCAACGAGCAGGCGGCGATGGTCCTCGGCGATCCGCACCACGCGGGAGATCCGGTCGAGGACGGCCGCCGACGCCTGGCGCGGCGCCTGCTCCCTGCCCAGGGAGATGCCGGATCCGACGGCGAGCAGCTGCAGGAGGGCGTCGGTGAACGTGCGTCCGAGGGGGAGCGGGGTGTCCGTGGAGGCGGACTCCTCGACACTGCGGACCGGGCCCCGGCGACGCAGCCACCACCAGCCGAGGCCGGCGAGGACACCGCCGAGCGCGGCGGCGGCGACAGGATGGAGGGGGCCGTCACCGACGAGCAGATGGATCCGGTGAATGAGCCACGCCATCGCCCCACCGATGAGACCGGCGGCCACGCCACCGGTGAGGGTCACCAGGGTGAGGGCTGCCAGGGCGCGGAACATAAATTCAGGGTAACCCGGGGTGGGACTCGGTGAGTCGGTAGGCGACGAGCGCCGTCACCAGCCCCGAGAGGACGGCGGCCGCCCACACGGCGCTGTGCAGGCCGAGGGCGTCGGCGGTGAGGCCGCCGAGGAGGGCGCCCGCGGTATATCCGAGGTCGCGCCAGACGCGATAGACACCGACCGCCCGGCCGCGCCACGCGGGGTCGGCGACATCACCGATGACGGCGAGGAGCGCCGGGTAGACCATGGCCGATCCGAGGCCGAGCAGCATGGTGCCGGCGACCCAGCCGCCCATCCCCTCCGACCAGGCGATGACCGCCAGGGCGACCGCCTGCAGTGCCATGCCGCCGACGACGAGGGGTTTGCGGCCGATGTGGTCGGAGATCCAGCCGGTGGCCAGCTGCCCGAGTCCCCACACGAGCGGGTAGAGCGCCACGAGCAGGCCGATCTGTCCCAGGCTCAGTCCGGCGCCGGCGAAGAGCAGGGGGAAGACGCCCCAGGACAGGCCGAAGTTGAGGTTGTTGGCCATGCCCGCCACGCTGGCCGAGGACAGGGCGGGGTGGCGCCAGGTGACGTCGGCGATGATCGCGGTGTTGCTCAGGTTGGCGCGGCCGGACGGTGCCTCGAGGGCGACGTGGCCGCGGGTCTCGTGGACGAGGAGGGTGACTATCACCAGGGCCAGCACGGCGTAGGCCACGCCGAGGAGGAAGGGGGCCGGGCGCAGGCCGTACTGGGCGGCGAGCATGCCTGCGGCCAGGGAGGTGAGGGAGACGGCGAGGTAACCGGCGGCCTCGTTGAGTCCCATGGCCAGGCCGCGTTGGCGGGGTCCGACGAGGTCGATCTTCATGGTGACCGTCGTCGACCAGGCCAGTCCCTGGTTGATGCCGAGGAGGACGTTGGCCACGATGATCCACTCCCAGGACGGGGCCCACATTATGAGCAGGGGGACGGGGAGGCCGAGGATCCAGCCGGTGAGGAGGACGGGTTTGCGTCCGTGGCGGTCGGAGAGGACGCCGGCGACGTAGTTGGAGGCGGCCTTCGATATTCCGAAGGCGGCGACGTAGGCGAAGACGTAGGAGTAGCCGGTGAGGGAGAAGACCTGTTCGGCGAGGAGGGGGAGTGTGGTCTGTTGTTGGCCGACCATGCCGCCGACGAGGGCGTTGACGATGACGAGCACGGTGAACTGGGCGGCGTTCTCGCGCAGTCCGAGGCGGGGTGGGTGGACGATGTCGGCATCCTCAACTATTCAACGAATTAGTTGAACAGTGCGATGTGAGGCATGACACCGCAAACTCCCCGCGATTTCAAGGACGCCGCCTTCGGCCACACCGCCCGTATCGCCGCAGCTCTGGGCAACGCCACACGGGTGGAGATCATGGACGTCCTGCTCCAGGGCGAGCGGAGCGTCGAGTCCCTGGCGCAGCAGGTGGCGGCGTCGGTGGCCAACACCTCACGCCACCTGCAGATCCTCGCCGCGGCGGGCATGGTGACGCGCCGGGCGGAGGGGACGACGCGGTACTACCGGGTCGCCGACGACGTATCTGGCGGTGGCGGGGCTGGCGCGGACGCATATCGCGGACCTCGCCGCCCTCACCGAGGCCTTCTTCGGGGAGGTGGACGGGGCGCGGGCGATCTCCTTCGCGGAGTTCGACGAGCTGGCGGCGGCCGGTGACACCCTGCTTGTCGACGTCCGCCCCGCCGAGGAGTACGCGGCCGGGCACGCGGAGGGGGCGATCAACATTCCCCTGGCGGAGCTGGATGAGCGGCTGGGGGAGGTGCCCGTCGACAAGCGGGTCGTCGCGTACTGCCGCGGGCCGTTCTGTGTCTTCGCCGCGACAGCGGTGACCCGCCTGCGGGAGGCGGGTCGGGCGGCGGTGCGGATGGAGGAGGGGTATCCGGAGTGGCGGGAGGCGGGGCGCCCGGTGGCCTAGTGTGCCGCCTTCTCCTTCGGGCCGGTCATGCCCTTGATGCCGTCGAAGACGAGCGCCACGACGAGGCCCCAGATGAGGCCGACGACCAGGGAGAAGAAGGTGTTGACGAGCCAGCCGACGAAGCCTCCGCCGACGGAGACCTCGAGGCCGTGGATGAAGTCGTAGGGCCAGGTGACGCCGAACTCCTCGAGGCCGACGACGATGATGTGGCCACCGACCCACAGCATGGCGAAGGTGCCGACGATGCCGATGAACGACAGGACCTTGGGCATGGCGTGGACGAGGCCGCGCCCGAAGCCGGCGCCGGGGCCGCCGCGCTCGGCCATGTGGAGGCCGATGTCGTCCATCTTCACCAGGAGGGCGACCGCACCGTAGACGAGGGCGGTGATGCCGATGGCGACGACGACGAGGACGGCGGCGCGGAAGGCCATGGGCTGGTCGGCGACCTCGTTGAGGGAGATGACCATGATCTCCGCGGAGAGGATGAGGTCGGTGGTGATGGCGCCCTTCACCAGCTTGTCCTCGTCGGCGGGGGTCTTGTCGACGCCCGCCGCGTTGCTGTGGTCACCGTCCTTGGAGTGGCCGCGCAGCTTGTGGAGGATCTTGTGGGCGCCCTCGAAGCACAGGTAGGTGCCGCCGATCATGAGGATCGGGGTGAGGGCCCACGGCGCGATCCACGACAGGAGCAGCGCGATGGGCAGGATGATGACGAGCTTGTTGAACAGCGAGCCCTTGGTGATGCGCCAGATCATCGGCAGCTCGCGGGCGGGCTGGATGCCGGTGACGAAGCGCGGGGTGACGGCGGCATCGTCGACGACGACACCGGCGGCCTTCATCGAGGTCTTGCCGGCGGCGGCCGCGACGTCGTCGACGCTGGCGGCGGCGGCCCGGGCGATGAGGGCGACGTCGTCGAGGAGGGCAAGCAGGCCACCGGCCATGGGTTCACACCTTTCGTAGAAGCATGGGCAAATTCTACGCCCGTTAGGATGGGTGCATGAGAATCGCGGTGCTGGGTGTCGGGGCGGTCGGCGGATGGTTCGGCGGCAGTCTGGTGAAGGCGGGGCACGAGGTCGTGTTCATCGCCCGCGGGGAGACGTTGCGGGTGCTGCGCGAGGAGGGGCTGCGGCTCAACGATGAGCCGCCGATCCCGGTGGAGGTCGTCGAGAAGCTTGTCGACGCCGGCGACATCGACATCCTTCTCCTGGCGGTCAAGGTCACGGCCGGGACCGACCTTCCGGAGCTTCTCGACGGCCTGCCCGGGCACACCCTCGTGGCGGTCACCCAGAACTCCGTCGAGGTGCCCGACCTCGTGGCGGAGGTCGTGGGCCGGGAGCGGGTGCGCCCGGGCGTGGTGCGCGGTTACTTCCACCACACGGGGCCGGGACGGGTCGAGTTCCACGGCGGGCCGATCTCCTACGACGTGGGGGACGGGGATGTCGATACGTTCGTGGCGGCGCTGGCCGAGGCGGGTGTCGACGCGACCGCGCGCGGTGACATCGACGTCGACGTGTGGGAGAAGGCGATGTACGTGACCACGACCGGCGCGCTGGGCGCGCTCGCGCAGGCGCCGCTCGGGGAGCTGCGGACGCGCCTGCGCCCCAGCCTGGAGGCGCTCATGCGGGAGGTCGACGCCACGGCGCGGGCCCACGGGGTGCCGCTTCCCGACGACGCCGTCGCGCGCACCCTCGCCTTCGCCGACCGCATGCCGGCGGACGCGACGAGCTCCATGCACCGCGATCTCGTGGCGGGGCGTCCGAACGAACTGGACGCGCAGGTTGGGGCCGTGTGCCGCCTGGCGGCGCGGCACGGCGTCGACGTCCGGTTGCATGATCTCTTATACGAGGTGCTGGGGTAACCTCTTGCTCATGACAACATCCTCCACCTCCCGCGTCCGGAGCGAGAAGCCGCAGCGCCTCGCCAAGTCCCTGGTGTCCCGTTTCGCCGAGGTGGCGACCACCGAGTGGATCGCCGAGGAGGGGCGCGGTCACGTCACCTGGGCCAGTGGGGCGGAGCTCGACATGATCGCGGGGGACGGGGTGCTCCTCATCCACCTCGTGTGCTCGGCCGCCGATGTGGCGCAGTGGGAGGTGGCCGTCTCCCGGGGGATCGTGGCGTCCGGTGAAAGCGTGGAGTGGAAGCGGGCGGGGGTGGCCGGGGGTGGTCGTAACTGATAATCGGTGTCGTATGAAAATCGACTGAGCAGCGCAAAAGGTGACACGAACTACTTTTGTGGCCATAACCATGTGGTAACGGTCTCACCACAACTGCAGGGTGATGGACGTCACGCGGTAACGTGAACGGGAGATTAACTTCTGACTCTTTCACCCTGGAGGTCCGCCACATGGCACTCAGCAAGAAGACACTCGCCCTGCTCGCAGCCACCACGCTCGGGTTCGGTCTGGTCGCCTGTACCGATTCCGGCGACAACGGCAACGGCTCCGACGGCGCAGCAGGTGGCGACGGCGCCACCGGCGGCGACAACTACGTCCTCGCCAACGGCACCGAGCCGCAGAACCCGCTGATCCCCTCGAACACCAACGAGGTGGGTGGCGGCAACATCGTCGACCTCATCTACTCCGGCCTCGTCTACTACGACGCCGACGGTGAGATCCACAACGAGATGGCCGAGTCCATCGAGCCCGAGGGCGAGAAGGGCTACCGCGTCACCCTCAAGGACGGCTGGACCTTCGCCGACGGCACCGAGATCACCGCCCAGCACTTCGTGGACACCTGGAACCACGCCGTGGCCAACTCCCACCTCTCCGCCTACTTCTTCGAGCCGATCCTCGGCTACGAGGAGGGCGTCGAGTCCATGGAGGGCCTCGAGGTCGTCGACGACAAGACCTTCACCATCGAGCTCAACCAGCCCGAGGCCGACTTCCCGCAGCGTCTGGGCTACTCCGCCTTCTACCCGCTGCCGGACGAGGCACGTGAGGACGAGGCCGGCTTCGGCGAGAACCCGAACGGCAACGGCCCCTACAAGCTGCTCGAGTGGAACCACAACCAGGACGCCACCGTCGTCCCGAACGAGGGGTACCAGGGCGAGCGCACCCCGCAGAACGACGGCATCAAGTTCGTCTTCTACGCCCAGCAGGACGCCGCCTACAACGACCTGCTGGCCGGCAACCTCGACACCCTCGACGCCATCCCGGACATCGCGTTCTCCACCTTCGAGGACGAGCTCGGCGACCGTGCCGTCAACCAGCCTTCCGCGGTCTTCCAGTCCTTCACCATCCCGGAGAGCCTCGAGCACTGGGGCGGCGAAGAGGGCGTGCTGCGTCGTCAGGCGCTCTCCCACGCCATCAACCGCGAGGAGATCACCGACACCATCTTCCAGGGCACCCGTACCCCGGCCACCGATTTCACCTCCCCGGTCCTCCCGGGCTACGACGGTGAGATCGCGGGCAACGACGTCCTCGACTACGACCCGGAGCTCGCCCAGGATCTGTGGGCCCAGGCCGACGAGATCAACCCCTGGTCCGGCGAGTTCACCCTCTCCTACAACTCCGACGGTGGCCACCAGGCCTGGGTCGACGCGGTGACCAACTCCATCCGCAACACCCTCGGCATCGAGGCCGTCGGCAACCCGTACCCGGACTTCAAGTCCCTGCGTGACGACGTCACCGGCCGCACCATCGAAGGCGCGTTCCGCACCGGCTGGCAGGCCGACTACCCGTCCGCGGGTAACTTCCTCGGCCCGCTCTACGGCACCGGTGCCGGCTCCAACGACGGCGACTACTCCAACCCGGACTTCGACGCCAAGCTGGCCGAGGCCGCAGGTTCCGACTCCCCGGAGACCGCAGCAGGCCTGTACAACGAGGCCCAGGAGATGCTCTTCAACGATCTCCCGGCCATCCCGCTGTGGTACTCCAACGTCGCGGGCGGCTACTCCGAGAACGTCGACAACGTGACCTTCTCCTGGAAGTCCGTCCCCGTCTACTACGAGATCACGAAGAACTAGCGCTACGCTGCTACATCGTGACCTCTGATACCCGCGTGGCGCCCAGCGCGTCACGCGGGTATCTGCCTGTCTGCCTACTAACCACCCACAAGGACTAGTTATGTTGCGCTATATCGGGCGACGACTGCTCCAGATGATCCCCGTGTTCTTCGGGGCCACCCTGCTCATCTACGCACTCGTCTTCCTCATGCCCGGCGACCCCGTCGAGGCACTGGGCGGTGACCGCGGCCTGTCCGAGGCGGCCCGCGCCCGCATCGAGGCGGAGTACAACCTGGACAAACCCTTTATCGTCCAGTACCTGCTCTACCTCAAGGGCATTCTGACCCTCGACTTCGGCACCACCTTCTCCGGCCAGCCGGTCGCCGACGTCATGGCCCGGGCCTTCCCGGTGACCATCAAGCTGGCCCTCATGGCCCTGGCCTTCGAGGCGATCTTCGGCATCATCTTCGGCGTCATCGCCGGTGTCCGCCGCGGCGGCATCTTCGACTCGACCGTCCTGGTGATGTCGCTCATCGTCATCGCCGTCCCGAGCTTCGTCATCGGTTTCGTCCTGCAGTTCGTCGTCGGCGTGAAATGGGGGATACTCCCCGTCACGGTGGGATCGAGAGAGACGTTCACGTCTTTGCTCATGCCCGCCGTGGTGCTCGGCGCGGTCTCCTTCGCCTACGTGCTGCGCCTGACGCGCCAGTCCGTCAGCGAGAACCTGCGCGCCGACTACGTCCGTACCGCCCGCGCCAAGGGCCTGGGCAACGGACAGGTCATGGGCCGCCACGTCCTGCGTAACTCGCTCATCCCCGTCGCCACCTTCCTCGGTGCCGACCTGGGTGCGCTCATGGGTGGCGCCATCGTCACCGAGGGCATCTTCGCCATCAACGGCGTCGGCGGCACCATCTACCAGGCGATCATCAAGGGTGAACCGACGACCGTGGTGTCCTTCACCACCGTCCTCGTCATCGTCTACATCATCGCCAACCTCATCGTGGACCTGATCTACGCCGTGCTCGACCCGAGGATCCGCTATGCCTGACATCAACAGAAACGTCGCCAACCCGGCCGGCGAGGACGAGATCCTCGCCGGGAACCGCCTGCACTCCCGACCGGGGCTGCGCCCCGGCCAGGACCACTTCATCGCCGAGACCGACGAGA
>LSQX01303896.1_pt1 | contig 32512 bp, 28 predicted proteins | sample 654561 | NCBI WGS metagenome assembly LSQX01 (sample SAMN04489861, study PRJNA283612) | anaerobic digester metagenome | isolation source: 4 biogas reactors fed with cattle manure at either 37C or 55C with and... | place: Denmark: Kongens Lyngby | collected 2014 | reverse complement strand
TGTAGGTATCGGCTATTAACCGATAACCACTATTTCCGGACAGATACTCCTTTACTAATTTGACTTTGAACTGCACATCATATTTTGCCATTGAAAAACCCCAATAAGTTGAAGAGGTGTCCAACTTTTTGGGGTCAGTTCACAGCGTGGGAGCAAATATCACCGGCCTGCCGCTTTGGCGCTAATGCCACCGGCCACACCCATGTTTTCTTTGGGTACATCAATGGCCATTACCCGGACATCTTCCTGGGAAATCCCCAGGCTTACACTGGCTGCCTGGCTTAAGGCGGCAATCAGGGCGGCTTTTAATGCTTCAGTCCGGCCTTCAATCAGGTGCACCTGAATAGTGGCAAAAGCCTTGCCTTCCTGGCCGGCAACCATGACCTCATGGGGTTGGAACTCCTGAAGGGTAATGCGGATGCTGGCCTCGGGGGCGCCAATGCTTTCCTGTACCGCCTTGTTGGCGTTTTTCAAGAGTGCCTGTTTTTGTTCCGTGCTGTGACCGGCAAGAATTTGTGCGTGAATAAATGGCATGATTTTCCTTTGGTTCCTTTGGTGTTAGGCAAAAAATTCCCCTTGGCTGGCAAGGGGAAAGCAGTAAAACCTGTTGCAAACAGATTAATTTATTTTTTGGGCAATCACTGTCAGGATACGGCGTGCCGTATTGCTGTTGTCGGGATTTCCGTTTTGGTCACGTACGGTCACCAATGATTGGGCACCCTGATTGTTGACTTCAATGGTGTAAGGCAGCGGGGTCAGGTTGCCTTTATCACCCCATAAACGGCTAATGAAATTGGCTTCCTGACGCTTTTCACCGGTGTCGGTGTCCAGATAACGGATAACGTAAGTGCCATTTGTGGCATTTGAGTCTTCAATTTTGAAGCCCGAAGCCGACAGCGCATTGCCTACCCGACGCCATGCCAGGTCTTGCGGTTCGTTGACCGACAAGGCAGCGGAACCTTCAACTAAACTGGCGATCCTGGGTTGGCTGACTGCAGGTGCCGCGGCTGCGGACTGTCTGATTTGCTGTTCGGCCCTGGCTTTGTCTGCGCCCAGATAAACCATCAGGCGGGACATCATGGCGGCGTTCAGACCCGGGTCTTCATTGGCGGGCAACCATTTGAATTCGGTGCCATCGCGGTCCATTTGAGTTTCCACCATACGTTCATGGCTAATGTATACCTCTGTTTTACCATTTACGCGTTCAAGACGGGTATGAAAACGCTCACGCTCGCCGCTGTCCGATACCATGTCTACAATGGAGCCCAGGGCGCGACGCAGGAAGTTGCCGGGAATCTTGGCACGGTTTTCAGCCCAGTCGGTTTCAATGATACCGGCCTTGGGGTTGTCACGGTTAATGGTGAAGCCTTCATCGGTCCAGAAAGCCACCAGTTTTGGATAGACAATGTTAGGGTCCTGGTTGATTTCCAGCCAGCGCAGGTCTCCGTTGCGGCGCACTTCCATGCCATCAATGGTTGGCAGCACGTTGGCGCCCCTGGCATTGGCCGCGTTGGCGGCAGCCACGGACTGGTTATAGGCACTGGCAGAAGCGACTCCACCGGGTGCCGTGTATTGTGGCTTGATATCGGCACTGGACAGATCGGGTGGAATACTTAACGGGTCTCCGCGAACGGTGCTTTTGTAGTCAACCTGTTCTCCATCTCCCATGATTTCAGAAACGGCGTTACATCCGGCAAGCAGGGTTGCGGCTGCAATTAAACCCGATGCTGTAAGATGGCGTGCATTGATGCGCATAAATCTTGATCCTTGATATTTAAATAAGGCCCAGGCTTTCAAGGGCTTGGGTAACCGGAATCTTGTTTTGTTCACTGAGCCCGCACAGGGGGAGACGATAGCCCAATTGTGACAAACCAAGCTGGGCAACCGCCCATTTAACGGGAATGGGGTTGGCTTCAATGAAGAGTACTTTGCTCAATTGAGCCAGTTTGGCATTGAGGGCACGTGTTGTGGGTACATCACCCTGGCGGGCGGCAACGCACAGCTCGTGCATGAGTTTTGGGGTGACATTGGCAGTGACCGAAATATTACCATTGGCGCCCAGCAAAATAAGGGCGGCGGCGGTTGGATCATCACCACTGAAAACCTGGAAGTGATCGGGCTTGTTGGCCAGCAGCAGGGCGCCACGCCCAATGTCGCCGGTGGCGTCTTTGATGCCGATAATGTTTTGTACATTGGCCAAACGCAGAATAGTGTCGTTGCTGAGGTCGGCAACGGTGCGACCGGGTACGTTGTACAGAATGATGGGTAACCCACCTTCCTGTGCAATGGCACTAAAGTGCAGAAACAGTCCTTCCTGTGAAGGCTTGTTATAGTAGGGCACAACCGAAAGACCGGCCTGTGCACCTACTTTTTTGGCCTGTTGGGTCAGGTAAATGGCTTCATCGGTTGCATTGGCACCGACACCGGCAATAATCGGGATACGACCGGCAGCGTGTTCAACGGCAACACGGATAAGCTCGGTATGTTCATCAAAATCCACCGTGGGTGATTCGCCCGAGGTACCCACTACAACCAGTCCGTCGGAACCTTCCTGTACATGCCAGTCGATCAGCTTCTTGTAGGCTTCATAGTCAATCTTGCCGTTGGGCAACATGGGTGTAACTAATGCAGGAATACTGCCTGTAAAAATGGGATATGAAGAACTGTCGACCGTCATAATTAAAAAGTCCTGAACAGGGATAAATACAAACCGCTAAGCATAACGCTTTTTCGCGAATAGTTTAATAGAAATAAACGATATGATTGGGAAAACTGTTGAAAAAAAGCATAAACAAAGCATTTGCCGGGATTTTTACCGGTATGTGTGTGTTTACAGGCCCAGGCTGGCGGGGTTGCCGGAGCCTTGACGGATCACTTCTGGTGTGCCTGATGACAGGTCGATCACGGTAGTGGGGGTGCCAGGGCAGCTGCCGCTGTCAATCACGCCCGCCAGTTCGTGGCCGTAATGGGCCATGATTTCTTCCGGATCATTCAGTGGTTCGGTCTCACCCTTGGGAATAAAGGTGGTGGACAGCAGGGGGGAGCCGACCGCTTCGATCAGGGCCAGGGTAATGGGGTGGTCGGGCACGCGAATGCCAATGGTTTTGCGTGAAGGGTGCGATACACGGCGTGGCACGTCTTTGGTGGCTTCCAGGATAAATGTCCAGGGACCGGGCGTGGCGGCTTTCAACAGGCGGTATTGCTGGTTGTCGACCTTTGCAAAATGCCCGATTTCGGCCAGGTCACGGCAGAGCAGGGTAAGGTGATGGCGCTCGTCAAGGCCGCGAATGCGTCGCAAATGTGCGGCGGCATCCTTGTCGTCAAGGCGGGCCAGGATGGCGTAGCTGGAATCGGTGGGCACCGCGATAAGCCCACCATCGTTAATCATTTGTGCGGCCTGTTTCAGCAGGCGGGTTTGCGGGTTTTGTGGATGAACATCAAATAAAATTGCCATGTCAGACCCTCTTGGTTGGAATTATCAGTGATAAAATTATGGGTTATTGTAGCTAATTAATGCAAATATTATTTACTCGAGGTAGAATAGCGAGCTTGTGTGTCTCCGTAGCTCAACTGGATAGAGCACCCGCCTTCTAAGCGGGGGGTTGTGAGTTCGATTCTCGCCGGAGGCGCCATTCAATACGCCTGCGCTATTCAATACACCCAATACGTCATGGGGCATATTGCCAACATGCCCGTTCTTCAGTTTCACGCAATCATAATTTCATAATCTGCATTATGCCGAATCGGGCCTGCTTTGTATATGCCGGTTTTTTTCAGCAATCATGGCCATTTTCACGCCAGCTGTTCATGCGAATGCTTACTGGTTTCGCCAATGTGTGGCATAAACGTAGCCTGAAGCAAGCGTATCTCACATTTCTTTAATTTCATACACCAGTCATAAAGCTTGGCTATCCTTCCCGTACCTTGTAAACAACTCAAAGGAATTATTGTGAAGAAGCCATTTCGTTTATCTATATTAAGCCTGGTATTAAGCGCTATTTCTTTTTCTGCCCATGCGCAGCAGGAAATGCCCGCCGTACTGGAAGGCCATGCCATTTTGCCAGCCAACAGTGTGATCCAGGCCCCCGATAACGCACCCCAGGACCTGAAAGTGGCCGGAAAATATACCACCCGTGCCCGTGTTGAGGAGCTGGGCAGTCTCATGGGTAAATCCAATGGACGCGAGACGGGCCATAAAGTGCCATTCAAGGGCCAGCCTTTGCAGGGCCATTCGGGTATTCAGGTCATGGACGATGGCAGTGTCTGGATTGTGACTGACAACGGCTTTGGCAACAAAGCCAACTCGCTTGACTCCATGCTGTACGCCAACCAGTACACAATCGACTGGAAAACCGGAGAGTTCAAACATCTGCAAACGGTGTTCCTGAGTGACCCCAACAAGAAAGTGCCTTTCCGTATCGTTCATGAAGATACCAAAGAGCGTTACCTGACCGGTTCTGATTTCGATCTGGAAAGCATGCAAATCATTGGTGACAATATCTGGTTTGGTGAAGAGTTTGGTCCCTTCCTGATCAAGGCCGATAAAACCGGTAAAGTACTGGCTGTGTATGAAACTGAAGTGGATGGCAAAAAAATCCAGTCTCCGGACAACTATCTGGTTGCAACGCCCGGCGCACCCGGCGAAACCTACAAAACCGTTAACCTGAAGCGATCCAAAGGCTATGAGGGCATGGCCGCCTCGGTGGATGGCAAATTCCTGTACCCGCTGATGGAAGGTCCGATTTGGGATGAAAACACCAAAGACTGGGAAAAGTCCGGCGATAAAACCGCATTGCGCGTACTTGAATTTGATGTGGGTGCAGAAAAATGGACGGGCCGTTCATGGTTTTACCCGTTGGAAGCCAGCCACCACGCAATTGGCGACTTCAACATGATTGATGCCACCACTGCCCTTATTATTGAGCGTGACAATGGCGAGGGTACGCCCGACAAGGCCTGTAAAGAGGGTGAAGACACAAGCAAATGCTTTGCAGACTTACCCAAATTCAAGCGTGTCTATAAAGTTGAATTCAGCCCGGAAACCGCCGGCAAGGATGTGCGTAAAATTGCCTATATTGATTTGCTGAATATTCAGGACCCCAATAAGGTTGCACGCAAGCCCCTGACCAACGGCGTGTTTCAGTTTCCGTTCTTTACCATTGAAGACGTGGATGTGATTGATGGTGAGCGTATCGTGGTGGGTAATGATAATAACTACCCATACTCTTCAAGCCGCGAGCCTAACCAGCAAGATGATAACGAATTGATTTTGCTTAATGTAAAAGAGCTGTTGCAAGCCAAATAAGTGCCGGGTTGGTAACAGACAGGCGGGGCGTCAGGCCGCCAATCCCCGCGTCTGCCGGTTAAAGGCCAGGTGAAAACCTGGCCTTTTTCATGTAACGCTTTCTGACTTTTTCGTTCCTTATGTTTCAGTTTGTGGTTTGTGGGTTTTTCATAGGTAAAACATGGATTTTTCTGCCCACAATCTATATCATCTTGTTAACACATCTTAAAAACAGCTGAATTTCTTGTTATTCAATAATTTATCTTTTTAATCAAAGACTTAGGCGTTTTTTTAATTTTTACAAATTTTAATAATATCAGAGACAGGGTTAAGCCCGGATTTTGCATAAATTTTTTATTGAATTTGAAAATTTTGTATCTAAAACAACACAGGATTAGTCATTAAAGCATTTTTAAAATCAACACAGATCAAGAAGTTCTTAAAAGGTATATCTAAAATATATCTTTTAGGGCGGGTGTTTGATTTAAATCAGAAGTTAATCAGGTTTAACCCGTAGAATTTCCATTAACGGATGCCCGAATATGAATAACGGGAAATTATTCACCAGGGCAATACCCGGAAATTTTATTTTTATCCAGGAGAAGTCTATGAAAGTGAATAAATTGGTTGCCGCCGTCTCTATGGCCTTGAGCATGGGTTTGGTGTCTGGCGCCGTGATGGCTAAAGAGGGCAATGTTGCTAACGTTGCTTTAGAGCAGCCCGCCTCCGAAGCGATCAAGAAATTGCCCATTGAAAAGGCGGTGCGTGTAGCGCCCCCAATGGTGCCGCCTCCAATTACCCGCAAGCATCCGGCGCGTGTGGTGGTTGAAATGGAAACCGTTGAAAAAGTCATGAAAATGGCTGATGGCGTAGATTACATGTACTGGACATTTGACAGCACCGTACCAGGAACGTTCCTGCGCGTGCGTGAGGGTGATACCGTTGAGTTTCATCTGTCCAATCATCCCAGCTCAAAAATGCCACACAATATTGACTTGCACGCCGTCACTGGCCCAGGTGGTGGTGCCGCTTCGTCTTTGACAGCGCCCGGACATACCTCTGTATTCAGTTTCAAAACCCTGAACCCCGGCCTGTATGTGTACCACTGTGCCACTTCGCCCGTAGGTATGCATATTGCCAACGGCATGTACGGTTTGATTCTGGTTGAGCCTAAAGAAGGTTTGCCTAAAGTGGATCGCGAATACTACGTCATGCAAGGTGACTTCTACACCAAAGGTGGTTACGGTGAACCCGGCCTGCAACCTTTCGATATGAAAAAGGCCATTGAAGAGCATGCCGATTATGTGGTTTTTAACGGTTCTGTGGGTGCTCTGGCCGGTGAAAATGCCCTGAAAGCCGAAGTGGGTGAAAACGTTCGTTTGTTTGTGGGTAACGGTGGTCCCAACCTGGTATCTTCCTTCCACGTGATTGGTGAGATCTTCGACAAAGTTTATGTTGAGGGTGGCAAACTGGTGAATGAGCATATCCAGACAACCCTGGTTCCGGCCGGTGGTGCCACCATGGTTGAATTCAAGGTAGACGTGCCCGGTGACCTGGTCATGGTTGATCACTCCATTTTCCGTGCCTTTAATAAAGGTGCTTTGGGTAATATCAAAGTAACCGGCCCTGAAAACAAGGAAATTTATTCTGGCAAACAAATGGACGCGGTCTACCTGCCAGAGGGTTCGGCCATCCAGTCGGTTGATACCGGTGCGGCGCCCGTCGCGGTTGTTGCCCAGAACCTGGAAGAGAAAATCAAGTTTGGCCAGCGCGTTTATGAGGCCAACTGCCAGGCCTGTCACCAGGCGGGCGGTGTGGGTATTTCCGGTGCCTTCCCTCCGCTGGCGGAATCCGATTACCTGAATGCTGATCACAAAAGGGCTGCGAACGTCATTGTGCACGGTTTGTCTGGTGAAATTACCGTTAATGGCAACAAGTGGAATAGTGTGATGCCCGCCATGTTGCTTAGCGATAATGATGTGGCTAACGTAGTTACCTATGTATTGAACAGCTGGGGTAATAAAGGTGGTGAAATTTCGCCCGAAGACGTGGCAGAGCAACGCAAGGCAGCACCTGCACAGGCAGTACCCGGCGCGCACTAAGCATTGACATAATGCGTGTAACGCCCACTGCCTTCGGTGCCCGTGCACGGAAGGCAGTGTTTTGTGTTTATATATATAAAGAGCAAGCCATGACAACAACCCATTGCCAGCAGACTTTCCAAAATGCAAATGCCCGAAGCGGCCCTGGGCGCCGTGCAGGCAAGCCCGTTCTGGCCGGTATGGCGGCTATCCTGTCTGCCATAAGCATGCAGGCGCAGGCAGTTGAGATGGCCAGTTTGCCACAGGGAGAGTATCGGCCTTTGTATTCCAGTCAGGCCAGTCCTTTGGAATGGGTCAGGGCATTCAGAATAGATAAAACACCGGTTACCAACCTGGAATTTGCCGAATTCATCAGGCAGCACCCGCAATGGTCGCCTGATAAAATCCAGAAAATGTTTGCTGAAGAAGGTTATTTAAAGCATTGGTTAAAGGAAAATGACCAGTGGATGCCTAAAACCATTGATGCCCAAAGCCCGGTTAGCAATGTTTCCTGGTTTGCAGCCCAGGCCTACTGCAAGGCCCAGGGCAAGCGCCTGCCCACCATTGCCGAATGGGAATACGCCGCGCGCGCCTCTGAAACCAAGGTGGATGCCACCAAAGACAAAGACTTCACCCAGAAAATCCTGAACTGGTACGCCAAACCCGCCACCGCCAGCTTGCCTGCCATTAAACAGGACAAACCCAATTACTGGGGCATTTATGACATGCATGGACTTATCTGGGAATGGACCCAGGACTTCAACGCCACCGTATCCAGCAAACTGCAAACCTCAAACGTTGAAAATGTAGAGGTGGATGGCCGTACCGTTACCCTTGACCTTGGGGCGTTCTGTGGCGCAGGTGCCGAAGGGGTGGCAGACCCCAGCGACTACGCCGCCTTCATGCGCTATGGTTTCAGGTCCAGCCTGAAAGCGCCCTTCACGCTGGACACATTAGGCTTCAGGTGCGCCATGGACGGGGCCGCAAACCCTTAGGGCAAGATCAATCACGGTATTCAGCCGTTTACAAGCCTGCCTGTTGCATTCGCCGCCCGCATTGCCGGGCGGTTTTGTATTAAAACAACAGATATGTTATATTTAAACAACACGAAAAATGTGGGCTACTTGATCTAATTGCACTGTAAACAACATATCGTGCATTAACAATTGCAGTGCTGCCCAATCGGCAGTACAGTAAAGATTCATGCGGTTAGTAGACGTATGTCTTAAGGTATTTAAAGAGTGGGCTTTACATTTTTGAAGGGATAAATGCCTGCTTAAGAATTGGTCTGTTGTATCTGGTTTGTTGCTCTCTACCAACATAAAGCGCATAAAAAAGCGGTTTTCTGTAGAAGTTGGTAGCCAGAAAGTAAAAAATTTGGTGCAATAACTACAACTTCCCTTCGCGGAGTTTTATAGAGCGGTAGAACATAATGTCTTGATCGCTGCTCTGATCACTCAAAATCTACGGAGATTTAACAAATGAAAAAGACTTTGCTAACTGCAGCTCTAGTTGCTGGCTTTGCTAGCGCAGCTCACGCAGAAACATCAGTAACACTGTACGGCGTAGTCGACGGTGGTGTTGGTTATACAAGCGTTAAAACAAACTATGATGCATCTGACTATGTTAATAATGGTGCATGGGTGGGTTCTGTTTCTGGAACAGTAAAAGATCGTGGCTTTGGTGTTAAGTCTGGTGTGCAGTCAGGTAACCGTTGGGGTCTGATGGGTACAGAAGATCTGGGTAATGGTACCAGCGCAATCTTCCAACTGGAAAGCGGTTTCAATCTGGGTAACGGTGAGCACCTGCAAGAAGGTCGTTTGTTCGGTCGTAAAGCTATTCTGGGTCTGACTGGCGAAAGCTGGGGTACTCTGACATTAGGTCGCCAGTACAACGTTGGTGATGACTTTTTGGCTCCTATCGATCCATTTGGTACAGGTTTTGGCCAAGCTGCAGTAACTAAGACTGCTGGTACTAGCTGGTCTGGTCGTTATGATTCAGCTGTTAAATACTTGTCTCCAAACTTTAGTGGCTTCCAGGTTGGTTTGGCTTGGGCGGGTACAAATAATAAAGAAGATAGTGATGTTACATGGACTCAGCCAGGTAATAATTGGCAGTCTGAGTCTGAGACACACAAACAGAATGATAATATGTTCAGCTTAGGTTTGGCTTATAATAATGGCCCAATTCAAGCTGCTTTGGTATGGGATCACCAAAACCAAAAAGATCGTAATTCTTGGACATATGCTGATTCAAATGGCAATTATAATTCTGGCTCAACAACAGATAAATCTACTGTTGATGCATGGAACTTAGGTTTTGCTTATGACTTTGATGTTGTAAAATTGCACTTGGGTGTAGGTCAGCAGCGTGATGGCGTTATTAGAGACTCTGATGATAGCTCAAACTTGTGGGATAATGATAATGATGTAGCTTGGGGTATGGGTGCGGTAGATTATCGCTTGAATGGAGTTGATAATTTCTTTGGTGATGGTTACAAACAAACGCATTGGTTAGTTGGTTTGTCTGCGCCAGTTGGTGAAGCAGGTAAAGTGTTATTCTCTTACCAAGGTGCGCATGGTAAAAATAGCAACTCAGGTGTGAATAACTATGGTAATAACTTCACTACTGCGTATGACTGGAGTGGTAAAACACGTACTAATATCTTCAGTTTAGGTTATACACATAGCTTGTCTAAACGTACTAATATCTATGCATTGGCTTCTTATGGTGTGACCAAATTCACTGCTAATGGTGCTGAATACGGTAATAACTGGTATGATAATTCTGATGCACGTGTTAAAACTAAATCAACACAAATCAACGTTGGTCTGCGTCATCGCTTCTAATCAATTCCATGGCTTAGCCATGTAATTGAAAAGCTAAAAGCCACCTGTTTATGCAGGTGGCTTTTTTATGCCTGTTTGATTTTTAGTCGTTTCAGGTTCTAAATTGGCAGCGTGCCATCATTCGGCAGCTTTGCTCCGACGCCGCTGCACGACGAAGTCGCTGCATCTGCCAAGTGATGGTACTTGCTACGGGAACAAGCGTATGCATAACTTCCTGGAGCTGGCAAAAGGTGTGGAAAGTGCAGCCTCCGGCAGCGACTTCGGTCCGCAGGGGCGTCGGAGCAAAGGAGGCTGCACTTGCCGCACCGTTCTAACATAGAACATACCTGCAGAACACTGCCGCTTGAATAAACCAGCCAGCCATGTTTTACTAAACAAAAAGCATCAACCCCATGCGCAAAACAGGAACTTAATCATGGCTTTCATTCTGCCAACCGCTAAAACAGCCGGCCACCTAACCACCTTGTTATTCATCACGCTCTTGCTACCAACCCCCAGTCACGCCCTTGATCTTCAATTTTACGGCACCCTTGATGGTGGTTTCTACAGCCGTTCCAGCAAAACCCAGGGCCACTTCACCCAGCCTGGCTCCAGTCAAACAACCCCCTTCACCATACAATCCAAAAATACCGGCATTGGCAGTGGCCTGAAAGACCAAAGCAAAATAGGCCTGCGCGGCTCGCACGACATAGGCGCTGGCAACCAAATATTTTTTATACTTGAAGAAGACATGGATATTGCCACCGGCCACCGTAACCGTGACAGGGGAGTGCGGGTAATAGGAATTGGCGGCTAAAACACACGGTTAAATAAAATTACTTGCCGTGTCAAGAAGATTTGCAAATATCCCTCATAATAAGAAAAAAACATGAAATATGTCGTTTTCCCTAAGTGATTGGGTTTCATCCTGCCCATGAAATGCTACAATCAGAAGGTTTAAGAAATTTAATCAAGTTTTCAATTTAGGTGGCTGCGTAACATGAATTTAGCTGAATATTTTCCAGTATTACTGTTTATTCTCGTTGCGGGTGGTTTGGGTTCATTTCTGTTGCTAGCGGGGCGTTTTCTGGGCCCCAACCGGCCAGACCCTGAAAAAAACTCACCCTACGAGTGCGGGTTTGAAGCCTTTGAAGATGCACGCATGAAATTTGACGTGCGTTACTATCTGGTCGCCATCCTGTTCATTCTGTTCGATCTTGAAATCGCCTATCTTTTCCCATGGGCTATTGCCAACGGGCATGTCGGTCTGGTTGGTTTCTGGACCGTGATTGTGTTCCTGGCAGTTCTTACTGCCGGTTTTGTTTACGAATGGAAAAAGGGTGCACTTGACTGGGATTAATCCAAGTGGTGTGTAAAAACTATGTCTGATCAAAATGTATTAAATAAACAGGGCTTTCTGGTTACCAGTGCTGATGCCGTCATCAACTGGGCCAAAACCGGTTCCATGTGGCCAGCCACCTTCGGCCTGGCCTGTTGCGCCGTAGAAATGATGCACGCCGGTGCCGCCAGGTATGACCTTGACCAATTCGGAATTATCTTCCGCCCCAGTCCCCGTCAATCCGACGTCATGATCGTGGCCGGTACCCTTTGCAATAAAATGGCGGCCCCTCTGCGTAAAGTTTATGATCAAATGGCCGAGCCCCGCTGGGTTGTTTCCATGGGCTCCTGTGCCAATGGTGGTGGTTATTACCACTATTCCTACTCGGTCGTTCGGGGCTGTGATCGTATTGTGCCGGTTGATATCTACGTGCCGGGCTGTCCGCCAACAGCCGAGGCCCTCATCTACGGTATGTTGCAATTGCAGAATAAAATCCGCCATACCAACACCATTGCGCGTGAAGCGTAAGATGTTGGCAAGCTAAGGTTCACGAAAATCCTATGTCTCGTTTACAAACTTTAAAACAAAATGTGCTTGCCCATCTGGGCGATCAGCTCAAGCTGATTGAAGCCCATGGTGAGCTCACCCTGGAAATCCCGGCCAATAAGTGGCAAGAAACCTGTGCGCGCCTGCGTGATACGCCTGAGCTGGGTTTTGAAACCGCCATAGACCTTGCCGGTGTCGACTACTCAACCTGGGGTGCACCGGCCGTTAACGCCGCTGAAGCATTCCCTGCTCGTTTTGCGGTAGCCGTTCAGTTGCTGTCCTTAAGCAATAACTGGCGCCTGCGCATTCGTGCCTGGGTACCCAATAACGAATTCCCTGTGCTGGCTTCTTTGGTAAACGTCTGGCCCAGCCTGGGCTGGTTCGAGCGTGAAGCTTTCGACCTCTTCGGTATCGTCTTTGAAGGCCACCCCGATCTGCGTCGTATTCTTACCGACTACGGTTTCATCGGTCACCCGTTCCGTAAAGACTTCCCTTTGTCGGGCCATGTTGAAATGCGCTATGACGAAGAAGCCAAACGTGTCATTTATCAACCGGTTACCATAGATCCTCGTGAGATAACACCAAGGGTCATTCGTGAAGAAGGTTACGGAGCAGGACGTTAAAATGTCAGAAATTAAAAACTATACCCTTAACTTCGGCCCCCAGCACCCGGCCGCTCACGGTGTGCTCCGTCTTATTCTTGAGTTGAATGGCGAAGTCATCCAGCGGGCTGATCCGCATATTGGCCTGCTGCACCGTGCCACTGAAAAACTGGCCGAACATAAAACCTATTTGCAAGCCCTGCCATACATGGATCGCCTTGATTACGTTTCCATGATGTGTAACGAACACGCTTATGTCATGGCTATCGAAAAACTGCTGGGTCTTGAAGTACCTCTGCGTGCACAGTATATCCGCGTCATGTTCGACGAAATCACCCGTATCCTGAACCACCTCATGAGTGTGGGTACGCATGCGCTTGACGTGGGTGCCATGGCGGTCATGCTGTATGCATTCCGTGAGCGTGAAGACCTCATGGACTGCTACGAAGCCGTGTCCGGTGCCCGCATGCACGCGGCTTATTACCGTCCCGGTGGCGTGTATCGTGACCTGCCCGATACCATGCCCAAAAACACCATGGACACCAAATACCGCAGCAAGCGTGAAATCAATCAAATGAACGAAGACCGCGAAGGTTCGCTGCTTGACTTCATCGAGGCATTTACCAAACGCTTTCCGGGCTGTGTCGACGAATACGAAACACTGCTTACCGATAACCGTATCTGGAAACAGCGTCTGGTGGGTATCGGTGTGGTTGAGCCTGAACGCGCCAAGGCCCTGGGCTTTACAGGTCCCATGCTGCGTGGTTCCGGGGTCGAGTGGGATTTGCGTAAAAAACAACCCTACGAAGTTTATGATCGCCTGGATTTTGATATTCCGGTTGGCGTCAATGGCGACTGTTACGACCGTTATCTGGTACGTGTGGCTGAAATGCGTGAAAGTAACCGCATTATTGCCCAGTGCGTGCACTGGCTGCGTAACAACCCGGGCCCGGTCATTACCGAAAACCATAAAATTGCCCCGCCCAAGCGCGAAAGCATGAAGACCAACATGGAAGAGCTGATTCACCATTTCAAGCTGTTCTCTGAGGGCTTCCAGGTGCCGGCTGGCGAGGTTTACTCTGCAGTAGAGCACCCTAAAGGCGAGTTTGGTATTTATATGGTGTCCGATGGCGCCAACAAACCTTATCGCCTTAAAATCCGTGCTCCCGGTTTTGTCCACCTGCAATCCCTAGATGAAATGTCTCGTGGTCACATGCTGGCTGATGCCGTAACCATTATCGGTACACAAGATATCGTGTTCGGTGAAATTGATCGCTAATACTGGCGAATAACTGGATAGTAAAAATGTTGCTTTCTGAACAGGCTTATACAAAGATTGATAAAGAGCTGGCAAAGTATCCCGCCGATCAGCGTTCGTCTGCCATCATGTCCTCCCTTCGCATTGCGCAGGAAGAGCATGGTTGGCTGTCTAGCGATCTGGTCGCCGAAGTAGCCCGCTATATCGGGGTGGAACCCATTGCAGTCCAAGAGGTTGCCACCTTTTACAATATGTTCGAGATGAAACCCGTTGGCAAATTCAAGGTAACGGTATGTACCAATTTGCCCTGTGCCCTGCGTGATGGCGTGAAAACCGCTGAATACATCAAGGAAAAACTGGGCATCGGTTTTAATGAAACCACCCCCGATGGCGCCATTACCCTGAAAGAGGGTGAATGTATGGGCGCCTGCGGTGATTCACCCGTTCTGCTGGTCAATAACCACCATATGTGTGTGCGCATGTCACAGGAAAAAATTGATGAAATGCTGGCCGATCTGATCAAGGAGGCAAAGGCATGAGTTTTCTGGATAAATACTCCCACGGTTTGATTGCCAATCCGGGTAATGACCTGTCAAACAGCATGGCTCTGCACGGACGTCATATCAAACCGCAAATCCTTGATGGTATCAATGGTGAGAACTGGCATCTTGAAGATTATGTGAAACGGGGCGGTTATGAAGCCTTGCGCAAAATCCTCACGACCGGTATGTCCCAGGAAGACGTGATTGCCGAGATCAAGGCATCCGGCTTGCGTGGTCGTGGTGGTGCAGGCTTTCCGACCGGTCTGAAATGGAGCTTCATGCCCCGTACGTTCCCGGGCCAGAAATATCTGGTCTGTAACTCGGACGAAGGCGAGCCGGGCACCTTTAAAGATCGTGACATTCTGCGTTTCAATCCGCATGCGGTGATTGAAGGCATGGCCATTGGTGCTTATGCCATGGGTATTTCCGTTGGATACAATTACATCCACGGCGAGATTTTTGAAATTTACAAACGCTTTGAAGAGGCGCTTGAAGAGGCCCGCAAGGCCGGTTTCCTGGGTGATAACATCCTGGGTTCCAGCTTCAGCTTCCAATTGCATGCCCATCATGGCTATGGTGCCTATATCTGCGGTGAAGAAACCGCCTTGCTGGAATCCCTGGAAGGCAAGAAAGGGCAGCCGCGCTTTAAACCGCCATTTCCCGCCAGCTTTGGTCTGTATGGCAAGCCCACCACCATTAACAATACTGAAACGTTTGCCGCCGTGCCCTGGATTATCCGTAACGGTGGGCAGCAATACCTTGAAGTGGGCAAGCCCAATAATGGTGGTACCAAACTGTTTTCCATCACTGGCGACGTAGAGCGTCCCGGCACTTACGAAATTCCCTTGGGTACCCCGTTTGCGACCCTGCTTGAACTGGCGGGTGGCATGCGCAACGGACGCAAGCTGAAAGCGGTTATTCCGGGCGGTTCCAGTGCTCCCGTACTGCCTGCCGACATCATGATGGATTGCACCATGGATTATGACTCCATTGCCAAGGCCGGCTCAATGCTGGGTTCGGGTGCGGTTACCGTCATGGATGAATCCCGTTGCATGGTCAAATCATTGCTGCGCCTGTCTTACTTCTACTATGAAGAAAGCTGTGGCCAGTGCACACCATGCCGTGAGGGTACCGGCTGGCTGTATCGTATTGTCAACCGTATTGAACACGGTCAGGGTCGTCCTGAAGATTTGGATATGCTTGATACGGTTGCCGGCAATATCATGGGACGCACAATTTGTGCATTGGGCGACGCGGCAGCAATGCCCGTACGCGGTTTCTTAAAGCATTATCGCGATGAGTTCGCGCACCACATCGAGCATAAGCAATGTGTGGTTCCTCACTATCTGTAGGTCAAAGCAATGGTTGAACTTACCATAGACGGCAAACCCGTATCAGTACCTGAAGGCAGCATGGTTATGCATGCGGCCCAGGAACTGGGGGTCTACGTGCCGCATTTCTGTTATCACAAAAAACTGTCAATTGCAGCCAGCTGCCGCATGTGCCTGGTTGAAGTGGAAAAAGCACCCAAAGCGTTGCCGGCATGTGCCACACCGGTTACCCAGGGCATGGTTGTCCATACCTGTTCGGCCAAGGCGATTGCCGCACAAAAGGCGGTCATGGAATTCCTGCTGATCAACCACCCCCTTGATTGCCCCATCTGCGATCAGGGCGGAGAGTGCCAGCTGCAGGACTTGTCCGTGGGTTATGGCCAGTCCGAATCCCGCTACAAAGAAGAAAAACGTGTGGTTTTTCATAAAGACGTCGGTCCCCTGATTTCCGCCGAGGAAATGAGCCGCTGCATTCATTGCACGCGTTGTGTCCGTTTCGGCCAGGAAGTGGGCGGCATTATGGAGCTGGGCATGGTTGGCCGTGGTGAGCATTCTGAAATCACCACCTTTGTAGGCAAATCCATTGAGTCCGAGCTGTCCGGCAACATGATTGACGTTTGTCCGGTCGGTGCACTTACCTCCAGGCCTTTCCGTTATACGGCCCGTACCTGGGAACTGGCCCGTCGCCGTTCTGTCAGTCCACACGATAGCGTGGGCAGCAACCTGGTGGTTCAGGTCAAGGGTGACAACGTCAAGCGCGTGGTTCCTTTCGAAAATGAAGACGTCAACGAATGCTGGATTACCGACAAAGACCGCTGGTCTTATGAAGGCCTGGGCAGCGAAGACCGTCTGCAAACCCCCATGATCAAGGGTGATGATAACGTATGGCGTGAAGCTTCCTGGAATGACGCGTTAACAGCGGCTGCACAAGCACTGGGCCGTATCAACGAAACCCAGGGTATTGGTCAGATTGGTGCTTTGGCAACCGAGTATGCAACCGTTGAGGAACTGGCTTTGCTGGGACGTCTGGTGCGTGGTCTGGGTTCCGAACACATTGATTTTCGCCTGCGCCAGAACGATGCCAGTTTTGAAGCCGCATTAAACGGTGTGCCATGGCTGGGCATGCCCATTGCCGAACTCAATAATCTTGATCGGGTGCTGGTGGTGGGATCATCCCTGCGCAAAGATCATCCTTTGTTTGCACAGCGTCTGCGTCAGGCTGCCAAGAAGGGTGCACAGATCGTGTTTATCGACAGCTTTGGCGATAATCCGCTGTTCCCGCTGGCCGCCCGTCTTACCGTGGCGCCCAGTCAGCTTGCCGCTACCCTGGTAAAACTGGGTAATGCATTGGCCGCCCAAAAAGAGGGTACACGGGCGGATGAAAATGATCCTGTCCAGAAAATTGCCGCGATTCTGGCAAGTGGCAGCAATAGTGCGGTACTGCTGGGTAATACGGCGGTTTCAGCACCCGACGCTTCCAATATTGCCGCTCATGCACAAGTGGTTGCCGATGGCATTAACGCCAGGTTGGGCTTTTTAACCGCCGGTGCCAATACGGTGGGTGGTTATCTGGCAGGTGCCGTAGCCAAAGAAAACGGTATGAATCTGCCCAAGATGCTGCAAAACCAGCTGAAGGCATTTATTGTGTTGCATGCCGAACCCAAGCTTGACTGTGACAATGGTCCCAAGGCCCAGGAAATGCTGGCCAATGCTTTCTCCATTGCATTAACACCTTACAAATCGGCCGCCCAGGATTGGGCACGTATCATGTTGCCGGTGGCACCGTTCACCGAAACTTCCGGTACGTTTGTCAATGCTGAAGGCCGGGCGCAAAGCTTCAAGGGCGTAGTTGCCGGAAAAGGCCAAAGCCGCCCAGGCTGGAAAGTGCTGCGTGTATTGGGTAATCTTCTCAAGTTGTCCGACTTCGAAGACGAAACCTCCGAAACCATCCGTGATGCAGTACTGCAAAATGGCTATACAGCACGCCTGGATAACAAGGTCATTGCAGCGCCCAAGGCGTCTGCCGTGGCGCCGGTCGGTCTTGAGCGTGTGGCTGATGTGCCTATCTATCGTACCGATGCGATTGTTCGTCGTGCCGAATCCTTGCAGCAGTCTCCGGCAAGTGCCGCTCCCAAGGCCCGCATGAATGCGGAAACCATGGGCGCTTTGGCACTGGTGGCAGGCAATCAGGTAAAAGTGAAATCTGCCAGTGGCGAAGTGACGCTTGAAGTTCAGCAAGACGACACGCTGGTCAATAATACTGTGCGTATTTCCCACGCATTCGAACAAACAGCAGCATTGGGTAGTGCCTTTGCTCAACTTACTGTGGAGCGCGTCTAATGGATATCTGGTCTTGGTTCACTGATGGCGTTGCCGCATTTGATGCCTGGGGCGCCGGTCTGATCGGTGCAACACCGTGGCTGGTGTTGTGGTCAATCATCAAAATCCTGATTATTGCCCTGCCAATCATTATCTGTGTGGCTTTCCTGACTTTGTGGGAACGCCGCATGATTGGTTACATGCACGTTCGTCGTGGTCCCAACCGCGTGGGTCCCGGCGGATTGTTGCAGCCTTTTGCGGACGTGTTCAAGCTTCTTACCAAAGAAGTCATTGTTCCTGAAAAATCCAACAAGGTGCTTTATATTCTGGCACCTGTCATGACTTTGCTGCCGGCACTGGCAGCATGGGCCGTTATTCCTTTTGGCCCTGAAACCGTACTGGCCAACATCAATGCCGGCTTGCTGTATGTCATGGCCATTACCTCACTGGGTGTTTATGGCGTTATTATCGCGGGCTGGTCATCCAACTCCAAATATCCGTTTTTGGGTGCCATGCGTGCTTCGGCACAAATGATTTCCTATGAACTGGGTATGGGTGTCGTGCTGGTTACCGTGCTGCTGGTATCAGGTACTTTAAACATGAATGGTATCGTGCAGGGTCAATTAAGTGGCTGGTTTGCCGATCGTGGCCTGACTTTCCTGTCATGGAATTGGTTGCCCCTGTTGCCCCTGTTTGTGGTGTATGTGATTTCAACGGTTGCCGAAACCTGCCGTCATCCCTTTGACGTGGTCGAGGGGGAGTCTGAAATTGTGGCCGGTCACATGGTGGAATACTCTGGTATGGGTTTTGCCATGTTCTTCCTGGCTGAGTATGCCAACATGATTCTGTTGTCAGCCATGGCTTCCATCATGTTCCTGGGCGGCTGGTCATCTCCGCTGGATTTCGCTCCGTTTACCTGGGTGCCAGGCTGGTTGTGGCTGGGTCTTAAAACATTCTTTGTCGTGTCTTTCTTTATTTGGTTCCGGGCTTCGTTTCCCCGCTATCGTTATGACCAGATCATGCGTCTGGGCTGGAAGATCTTCCTTCCATTAACGGGTGTATGGTTCCTGATTGTTGCCATCTGGATGCAGACACCGTTCAATATTTGGAAATAGGCTAGAAGAAAATTATGAGTGCTATTAAAGATTTCTTCGGCAGTTTCATGCTGACCGAGATGTTAAAGGGAATGGCCCTGACCGGCAGGTATTTCTTCAAGCGCAAGATTACACTGCGTTATCCTCACGAGAAAACGCCCATGTCTCCACGTTTTCGGGGGTTGCATGCGTTGCGCCGTTATCCCAACGGTGAAGAGCGCTGTATTGCCTGTAAACTGTGCGAGGCCGTGTGTCCTGCGATGGCCATTACTATCGAATCCGAAGAGCGTGACGATGGAACACGTCGCACCACGCGCTACGATATTGACTTAACCAAATGTATCTTCTGCGGTTTTTGTGAAGAAAGCTGTCCGGTGGATTCCATCGTGGAAACCCATATCCACGAATACCACGGTGAGAAACGGGGCGATCTGTATTTCACCAAAGATATGTTGCTTGCAGTAGGTGATAAATATGAATCCGAGATCGCTGCACGTCGTGCAACCGATGCGCCCTACAGATAATCGGCAGGTGAGCAAACTATGACTTTTACTACTGTTTTGTTCTATATATTGGCCGCGATCCTGGTGGTGGCCGGTGCGCGGGTGATTACTTCGCGCAGTCCCGTTACGGCTGTTTTGCATCTGATTCTGTCTTTTGTGACAGCAGCTTTGCTGTGGATTCTGATCGGCGCAGAATTCCTGGGCCTGGTGCTGATTGTGATTTACGTGGGTGCCGTGATGGTCATGTTCCTGTTTGTGGTCATGATGATTGACGTGGTGCCCGAGGCCTTGCGTGCCGGTTTCCGTACTTACCTGCCTTTGGGTCTGGTGGTCGGTGGCATTATGGTTCTGGAAATTGCCTTTGTGCTGGGTACGGTGTACTACGGTTCGGGTGATCCGGTTGCCTTGCCCGATTCCTATAACAACACGCTTGAGCTGGGTGTGGCGATGTACAGCGAGTATTCATTCCCGATTCAGGTGGGTGGACTGGTGCTGTTGGTTGGCATGATTTCAGCCATTGCACTTACCCTGCGTGAACGTCGCAATAGAAAATACGTTGTTGCCAGTGATCAGCTGCATGTCAATGCCGCAGACCGCGTAAGACTTGTCAGCATGAAATCTGAAAAAGAAGAAGCTGCGCCAGTAAAAGAAGGGGATTCAGAATGACGCTAACTTTGGCACATTATCTGATTTTGGGGGCAATCATGTTTGCCCTGGGCGTATTTGGTGTTTTTCTGAATCGCCGTAATCTTATTAGTCTTTTGATGTCCATCGAGCTTATGCTGTTGTCGGTGAATATCAATTTCGTGGCATTTTCCATGTGGAATCCGGGTGCCAATGGCTTGCCCGAAACGTCAGGACAGATCTTCGTGTTCTTTATCCTGACCGTTGCCGCCGCCGAGGCCGCAATCGGCCTGGCTATCCTGGTCCTGTTGTTCCGCAGAATCAATTCCATTAATGTTGACGACGTCGGTCGTTTGAAAGGGTAAGGGGAATTACAGCATGACACCAACATTCTCTAGTGCCTTTTTATTGCTGATCGCGCTGGCGCCGCTCGCAGGTGCCGTGATTACCGGTCTTTTTGGCACAGGATTTTTCGGACGTTCGGTCAGTCGCAAGGGTGCGCACAGCCTGACGATCCTGCTTGTTGCCATTTCTTTCCTTGGCTCGCTTTATGCCTTGTATGAAGTAGCCGTTAACGGTGCTTATTATGACCAGGCCATTTATACCTGGACCCTGGTTGGCACCAAGGTGTTTGAAGTCGGCTTCCTGATTGACCCGTTAACCGCCCTGATGATGGTGGTGGTCACTTCCGTTTCGCTTATGGTGCATATTTATACCATTGGCTATATGGTTGATGATCCGGGTTACCAGCGCTTCTTTTCCTACATCTCATTGTTTACTTTCTCAATGCTGATGCTGGTCATGTCCAACAATATGCTGCAGCTGTTCTTTGGCTGGGAAGCAGTGGGCCTGGTTTCTTACCTGCTGATCGGTTTCTGGTTTACCCGTGACACCGCCATTTTCGCCAACATGAAAGCGTTCATCATGAACCGTGTGGGTGACTTCGGTTTTGTATTGGGTATCGGCCTGTTGTTTGCCTATACCGGTTCCATGCGTTATTCGGAAATTTTCGCTCAGGCAGACTCCCTGGATGCCCTGATTTTCCCGGGTACCGACTGGAAACTGCTCACGGTTGCCTGCATCTGCCTGTTCATTGGTGCAATGGGTAAATCCGCCCAGGTGCCTTTGCATTCCTGGCTGCCCGACTCCATGGAAGGTCCTACCCCCATTTCCGCCCTGATTCACGCGGCGACCATGGTGACGGCCGGTATCTTTATGGTTGCCCGGTTTTCTCCCTTGTTCGAGCTGTCTTCAACCGCCTTGTCATTCATTATCGTGATCGGCAGTATCGGTGCGCTGTTCCTGGGTATCCTGGGTATCATCCAAACCGATATCAAGCGTGTGGTGGCTTACTCGACCCTGTCACAGCTGGGTTACATGACCGTGGCATTGGGTGCGTCAGCCTATCCCGTGGCTATTTTCCACTTGATGACACACGCCTTTTTCAAGGCCCTGTTATTCCTTGGCGCTGGTTCTGTCATTATCGGCATGCACCATGACCAGGATATCCGTAACATGGGTGGGCTGCGTAAATACATGCCCATCACCTGGATTACTTTCCTGATTGGTACGCTGTCACTGGTCGGTACCCCGTTTTTCTCCGGTTTCTACTCTAAAGAGAACGTGATTGAAGCGGCTGGTCTGGCCAATGTCTGGGGCGCCAATTTTGCTTACTGGTCTACGCTCATCGGTGTGTTTGTCACTTCACTGTATTCATTCCGTCTTTATTTCCTGGTTTTCCATGGAAAAGAGCGTTTCAATACCAAGCCTGCACATGGCAAGAAACATGATGATCATGGTCATCACGGTGGCGTTCCACACGAATCGCCATGGGTGGTTACCTTGCCGCTGATCCTGTTGGCGGTCCCATCCATCTTTGTCGGTGCCTGGGCTATTGATCCAATGCTGTTCAAAGGCTTCTTTGGTGATGCCATCGTGATTTCCCCTGACCATCCCGCCATGGCGGAATTGGCCAGTCATTTCCACGGTTGGCTTGCCTATGGCCTGCATGCTTTCCAAACAGCTCCGTTCTGGCTGATGATTGCCGGTCTGGTGACTGCCTGGTATTGCTATATCGTTAATCCCAAGCTTCCAGCCAAGGTGTATCAGGCATTTTCCGGTATCAACCGTATTCTGGAAAACAAATATTATGCTGACTGGTTCAATGAAAACGTGATTGCCCGTGCCGTTCGTGGCCTGGGTGGCGTTTTCTGGAAAGTGGGTGATAAAGGTATTATTGATGGCGCAATTATTGGTGGAAGTACAAGGCTGGTAGGCTGGATTGCCGCCGTCAGCCGCTACTTGCAGTCCGGCTATATCTATCACTACGCGTTTGCGATGATTGCTGGCGTGATTGCATTAATTACTTTCTTTGTGCTGGTAAACTAAGATGGGCGAAATGACTACTACTATTCCTTGGCTTTCCTTGTCGATATTCGTGCCAATTATTGCGGGTATACTGGTGTTGATCTTCGGTCGAGATGACCGGGCCGACTATACTCGCAAGATGGCTCTGGTTGGCGCTATCGTCAGTTTTCTGGTTACCCTGCCCATTTATTTCGGGTTCGATTCATCAACGGCCAATATGCAGTTCGTTGAGAATATTTCCTGGATTGCGGCATTCAACGCTTCCTACCATTTGGGGGTTGACGGCATTTCCATCTGGTTTGTGCTGTTAACCGCTTTCATCACTATCATTGTGGTGCTGGCCGGCTGGGAAGTCATTACCAATCGTGTTGCCCAATACATGGCTGCCTTCCTGATTTTGTCAGGTCTTATGGTGGGCGTGTTTGTGGCGCTTGACGGTTTGCTGTTCTACGTGTTCTTTGAGGCAACCCTGATACCGATGTATATCATTATCGGTGTCTGGGGTGGCCCCAACCGCGTTTATGCCGCCTTCAAGTTTTTCCTGTATACCTTGCTGGGTTCACTGCTTACTTTGGTTGCGTTTATCTATCTGTATACCGTTACCGGTACCTTTGATATCGCCGCCTGGCAGGCTGCCAAACTGGGTTATACACCACAGGTATTGATCTTTATCGCTTTGTTTGCCGCTTTTGCCGTGAAGGTACCCATGTGGCCGGTTCATACCTGGTTGCCCGATGCCCACGTTGAAGCACCTACCGGTGGTTCTATCGTACTGGCGGCCATCATGCTGAAGCTGGGTGCCTACGGCTTCCTGCGCTTTTCCTTGCCGATTGCCCCTGATGCCTCACAAAGCCTGGCCGGCATCATGATAGCCCTGTCCCTGATTGCGGTTATCTATATTGGTCTGGTGGCGATTGTTCAGGATGACATGAAAAAACTGGTGGCTTACTCATCGGTTGCTCACATGGGTTTTGTCACACTGGGCTTTTTCATGTTCAACGTGACCGGTCTTGAAGGTGCTGTGGTTCAGATGATTTCCCACGGTTTCGTTTCTGGTGCCATGTTCATGTGTATCGGGGTACTGTATGACCGCGTACACAGTCGCCAGATTTCCGATTACGGTGGTGTGGTCAATGTAATGCCTAAATTTGTGACCTTCTTTGTGCTGTTTTCCATGGCGAATGCCGGCCTGCCAGCCACCAGCGGTTTTATCGGCGAATTCCTGGTTATCCTGGGTGCCGTCGAATTCAACTTCTGGATTGGTTTGCTGACTGCAACCGCTTTATTATGGGGTGCATCGTATTCCCTCTGGATGGTCAAACGTGTGGCTTATGGCGAAATCAAACATGACCATGTCCGTGAATTGAAAGACATCAATTGCCGCGAATTCCTGATTCTGGGCTTGCTGGCTGTTTTTGTGCTGTACATGGGTATTCATCCGAAACCCTTCACCGATGTGATGCACGTTTCTCTCCAACAATTGTTGGAGCATGTTGCAATTTCTAAACTGTAAGTCTGGACAATGATGGAAAATCAATTTAATTTTGCACTCGCCTTGCCGGAGATTACATTAAGTGTCCTGGCAACGCTGATCCTGCTGGTGGATGTGTTCATTCCTTCCAAAAACAGGTCACTTACCTACGTTCTCTCGCTGGGCGCACTGGTCATTGTCACTTTGGTGTCACTGTACCAGTGGAATGCCGGTGTCGCTGGCCAAACTTTCTATGGTCACTACGTTACCGATCCTCTTGCGCACCTTCTGAAAGTGGCGTCATACCTGGCAGTCATGGTGACACTGATTTACAGCCGTCAATACGTGATTGATCGTGACATGGTCAAGGGAGGAGAGCTTTATTCCCTGACCCTGTTTGCCCTGGTCGGTCAGATGGTCATGATTTCAGCATCCAGCATGCTTACCATTTATCTGGGTCTGGAGTTGATGTCATTGGCTCTGTATGCACTGGTTGCCGTTCGTCGTGATTCACTGGTTGCGGTTGAGTCAGCCATGAAATATTTCGTGCTGGGTTCACTGGCCTCCGGTTTCATGCTGTATGGTATTTCCATGGTTTACGGTGCCACCGGTCATATCGACCTGGCCGGTGTTGCCGAGGTGATCAAGTCCGGTAATGTCAGCTATATGGCCATGGTACTGGGTACGGTGTTTGTGGTTTGCGGCCTGGCGTTCAAGCTGGGTGCCGTGCCTTTCCACATGTGGCTCCCTGACGTGTACATGGGTGCGCCTACCGCGATCACCTTGACTATTGGTGCTGCCCCCAAACTGGCTGCACTGGCCATGGTGTTGCGCTTCCTGATTGAGGGTCTGCATGGCCTGGCCGAAAGCTGGCAACAAATGCTGGTGATCCTGGCTGTATTGTCATTGGCTATCGGTAACCTGACTGCCATCATGCAAACCAACTTCAAGCGTATGCTGGCTTACTCCACCATTTCGCACGTGGGTTTTGTGCTGCTTGGGCTGCTGTCTGGCGTGAATGCCAACGGTACCCTGGCGATTGGTGCTTACGGTTCAGCCGTGTTTTACATGATTACCTATGTGTTGACCACGCTGGCCAGCTTTGGCATTATCCTGCTACTTAGCCGTCAGGGTTTTGAGTGCGAGGAAATCAGTGACCTGAAAGGTCTTAATCGCCGCAGTCCAATGATGGCATTCGGGGTTCTTGTCCTGATGTTCTCATTGGCTGGTATTCCCCCGCTGGTTGGTTTCTATGCGAAACTGGTTGTCCTGCAGGCAGCGATTGCCGCCGGTTACCTGTCTCTGTCCATTATTGCCATTCTGTTCTCGTTAATTGGTGCGTTCTACTACCTGCGCGTGGTCAAGGTCATGTACTTTGACGAACCGGCAGCCGATGCACCGGTTATTGGCAACCAACTGTCTTTCCGTAGTGGTGTCATGTCTGTCAACGTATTGCTTATTATCCTGTTGGGCATCTTGCCTGGCGGTTTAATGACATTGTGTGTGCAGGTGATTGACGCCTCACTGAAATTCTAGGGTTCTGCATATGTTTCCTGCTTCTGCCATTTGGTTACTGATTCTTCTGGCTTTTGCCACGGCATTGTTGCCATTTCTGACTGAAAGGGCGTTTGCTTTCGTGCCGTGGAAGCAGCAGGGTGAACCTGATAAAAATGGCCTGTTTTACTTCTTGCGGGCCTTGTTGGCTTATGTGGCGATAGGTGTGGGGTGTTATTTACTGTCACGGCCTGCTTCTGATACCCTGATGCTGGCGGTGGGTGTGGCCTTGATAGTGGGTGGTGTTTATCTGCCAGGGCAAGTAATGACTCCCCATCTTAAGGTGAAAACTTTTGTAAATCGGCTGATGGAAGTGACTGTGTTTTTCTTTGTGGTTGCTGCCGTGGGTTTTGCACTAGAGGCTTACTATACCAATCCGATTGCCCAGGGTTGGGAGTTCTGGGCCATTTTTGCCTGTTTGTATGTCGTGATGGCCTATCCGGGATTTGTGTTCCGGCATTTATTGCGGCACCCCAAAAAACACGTTTAAGATTGTGATATACGGAAGTATTTCATGAAAAAGCCTGGTTATGCAAATAGCCAGGCTTTTTCAGTACAAAACGGAACTGGCCGTGTACCCTATCATAATAATTAGGGTGAGGCCAAAGCCAGGATTTTGGGTTTGTGATGAAACGGGATAGGCTGGGGTAGTGGCTTCGGCTTCGTTATAAAGCGGGGTATTGCCCCTATTGGTGTTGCTCCAACCGCCCTGCGGGCAGAATCGCACCCCCAATAGGGGCAATACCCCTTATACCTGTTTAAGGAAACCAGCGTATAACGAGGTGCTTCAGGCATCCTGTTTAAAATAATTCAGCACCGCATCCAGCCCCGAATAATTAATGCTGAAAGCCGCCTGTGCCTGCACCACCGGTTTTGCCCGGTAAGCCACTGAATAAGCCGCATGGCCCATCATAATCAGGTCATTCGCACCATCACCCATGGCAATGCATTGCTCGGGCAGGGCATTTTCTTTTTCTGCCAGCGCTTTCAGGAAATTTGCCTTGGCCTGGCCATCTACAATATCTCCCAGCACGTGGCCGGTTAACACACCGTTTTCAATCTCCAGCGTATTGGCATGAATCTCATCAAGCCCCAACCGTGCCTGCAGCCTTTCGGTAAAGAATGTGAAGCCGCCGGACACCAGCAATACTTTCAGGCCGGCCGCTTGTGCACCCTGGACCAGTTTTTCCGCGCCGGGATTCAGGCGCAAGCGTTCTTCATACACTTTTTCAAGCGCACTGGCCGGTACGCCTTCGAGCAAGGCCACCCGACGACGCAGGCTTTCTGAAAAATCCTTGATTTCACCCCGCATGGCTGCTTCGGTAATGGCCGACACCTGTTGCTTGCGTCCGGCCATATCGGCAATTTCGTCAATGCACTCAATGTTAATCAAGGTAGAGTCCATATCCATGGCCAGCACTTTCATCTCGGTAAGAGGTTTGTAATCATTGATGAAAGCCGTATCCACCCGGTTGGCGGCTGCCCATTGCATGATTTCTTCACGGCTGGCGGGATCCACGTCGATCAGGCGGGCAGCGCAGCTGTTGATGTGATGAATGCCATTGGCGCTTGAAATGGCGGCAGCATGTTCAATCAGGTTGCCAAGAATGCTTGAAGTTTGCAGGATAAGGTGTGTGGTCATGGTTTGGATTAAAATAAATTGGTTTATGCTTGAGTGATTTTAAGTGTAAACAAACAGTCAGTATAGGGATTTCAGCAGCTGGCGTACCGCATTCATGCGCTGGTTGATATCGGGCATTTTAGCCAGTTCCATGCGCAGTTTGTCGGCACCGCTAAAGCGGATGTGTTTTTGTTTCTGCACCAGCTCTATCATGCGCAGGGGGTCTATATTGGCTTTGGGGCCAAAATGCAGCATGGCCTGTTCATCGCTGATATCAAGGCGGATAATGCCCAGCGGTTCGGCCAGAATACGCAGCCTGTGGGTGGTGATCAGCATGACGGCCGGTTCGGGCAGTTTGCCAAAACGGTCGATCAATTCTTCCTGTATGCTCAGTAGCTCGTCTTCGTTTTTGGCGTGTGACAGGCGTTTGTAAATCGCCAGGCGGGCATGGACATCGCCACAGTAATCCGAAGGCAGCAGGGCGGAAGTATGCAGCTTGACTTCACAGACGGGGGCAAAAGGCGACTCCAGATCGGGTTCTTCACCGGCTTTCAGGGCGCGTACCGCCTCGTTCAGCATGTCGGTGTACATGGAAAAACCGATTTCATGGATATTGCCCGATTGTGATTCGCCCAGCACTTCGCCGGTACCTCGGATTTCCAGGTCGTGCATGGCCAGGAAAAAGCCCGAGCCCAGTTCTTCCATGGATTGGATTGCTTCAAGGCGTTTTTTGGCATTGTTGGTAATCGCATCCTCGCCCGGCGTTAACAGGTAGGCATAGGCCTGATGGTGTGAGCGGCCAACCCGGCCACGCAACTGGTGCAGCTGGGCCAGACCCAGGCGGTCGGCACGATGGATAATAATTGTGTTGGCGCTGGGCACGTCAATCCCGGTTTCAATAATGGTGGTGCACAGCAGCACATTGAAACGCTGCTGGTAGAAACCTTTCATGACTTCTTCCAGTTCTCGCTCGGGCATTTGGCCATGGGCCACGGCAATGCGTGCCTCGGGCACCAGCTCTTGCAGACGTGCCTTGCGGTTGTTGATGGTTTCCACTTCATTATGCAGGAAGTAAACCTGTCCGCCACGCTTGAGTTCACGCAGCACGGCCTCGCGAATGGTGCTGCCGTCTTCACGGCGCACAAAAGTTTTAATGGCCAGCCGTTTTTGCGGGGCGGTGGCAATCACTGAAAAATCACGGATGCCTTCCAGTGACATGCCCAGGGTACGCGGAATCGGGGTGGCGGTCAGGGTTAACACATCGACTTCGGCGCGCAGGGCTTTCAGGGCCTCTTTCTGGCGCACGCCAAAGCGGTGTTCTTCATCAATAATCACCAGGCCCAGCTCCTTGAACTGGACGTCTTTGGAAAGGATTTTATGGGTGCCAATGACGATGTCCACCGTGCCTTTGGCAATGCCTTCTATGGTGGCTGCCACTTCTTTGCCAGACCTGAAACGTGACAGTTCGGCCACGTTCACAGGCCAGTCGGCAAAGCGGTCGGCGAAGGTTTGGGCGTGTTGTTCGGCCAGCAGGGTGGTGGGGCATAGCAAGGCCACCTGTTTGCCATTGGCCACACTCAGGAAGGCAGCGCGCAGGGCCACTTCGGTTTTGCCAAAACCCACATCACCGCACACCAGCCGGTCCATGGGTTTGCCTGAAGTCATGTCATTGATGACGGCCTCAATGGCAGCGGCCTGATCAGCGGTTTCCTCAAAACCGAAGCCTTCCACAAAACTTTGGTAATCGCTAAAGGGCAGCTTGAAGGAATAACCCTGGCGTGCGGCCCGCAGGGCATACAGGTTAAGCAGTTCGGCAGCGGCATCGCGGATTTGTTTGGCGGCTTTTTTACGGGCCTTGTCCCACTGGCCCGAGCCCAGCTGGTGCAGGGGGGCCTGTTCGGGGTCGGCACCGCTGTAGCGGGCAATGACATGCAATTGTGAAACCGGTACGTACAGGGTGCTTTTATTGGCATATTCCAGGTGTAACAGTTCGACGTTGCCTTCGCCCAAGTCCATATTGACCAGGCCATGATAGCGGCCAATGCCGTACTGGACATGCACCACCGGGTCGCCTTCGCGCAGTTCGGACAGGTCGCGCACCATGGCGTCCACATCGCTGCTGCGTTCCTGCTGCCTGCGGCGGCGTTGGGTGTAAGTGGCCGTGCCGGGGTACAGGTCGTTTTCGGTGAGCAGGACAAAGTTAAGGTGCTTGACCAGAAAGCCGGTATTGATGGGAGCCACCACCATGCCGAAAGCGGACTCGGATCCGATAAATTCGTGAATGGTTTCCTGGCTGGTGGCGGGTGTCAGCATGTGCTCCTGCAACATTTGCAGCAGGGTTTCGCGACGGCCGGCCGAATCGGCGCACAGTAAAATTTTATGTTGTCCGCGTTCGACCATTTCCTGCAACTTGGCAAAGGGGTGTTCGGCACGACGGGCAACGGCTACATCGGGTGCGGGGATGATTTCTTCCGAGGCCTGTTTGCTGTCCAGGTGAAGGCGGGCGAAATTTTTGAACTGGTTGTAAATTTGTTCTCGTGACAGGAACAGCTGTTCGGGCGGCAACACGGGCCGTTCGCGGTCTGATTTGATGAAGTTGTAGCGACTGTGGGTATCACTGTGAAAGCGTGCAATTGCATCTTCCAGATCACCCAGGGTGACCGTGATGGTTTCAGGCTTCAAGTAATTGAACAGGGTGGCGGTTTCATCAAAAAACAGCGGCAGGTAGTATTCGATGCCGGCAAAGGCAATGCCGTTACCCACGTCTTTATAGGGCAGGCAGCGGGACGGGTCGCCCTCAAATACTTCCCGAAAGCGCGAACGGAACCGGGTGCGGGCTTCTTCATCCATGGGAAACTCACGGCCGGGCAAGAGCTGGATTTCATTGACCGGGTACAGGCTGCGCTGGGTGTCGATATCAAAACTGCGGATGGAGTCTATTTCATCATCGAAAAGATCGATCCGGTAAGGCACCACCGAACCCATGGGGAACAGGTCAATCAAGCTGCCGCGGATGCAGAACTCACCGGCGGCGGTTACCTGGGTTACATGGGTGTAGTTGGCCAGGATGAGTTGTTCACGCAGGGCTGACTCATTAACGCGATCGCCTTTTTTGAATGAAAAGGTGTAGGCAGCCAGAAAAGAGGGGGGCGGTAGCCGGTACAGGGCCGTGGTGACCGGTACGGTAAGGATGTCCACCTCTTCAAGCATGAGGGCATGCAGGGTTTTCAGGCGTGCGGAAATAAGGTCCTGGTGGGGTGAAAAGCCGTCATAGGGCAGGGTTTCCCAATCGGGGAGCTGGCGTGCCTTGACTTGCGGGTTGAAACGTTTGGTTTCTTCGGCCAGCCGCTGCGCCTGCAAGGGGTCGGCACACAGCACAACAATGGTTTTTCGGGTGGCCTGGGCCAGTTCAGCCAATAGCCAGGCATCTCCCGAACCGGCCGGGCAGGGATGGTTGAATCGTTGGCCGGGCTTCAGGCTGGAAAGCAGTTTGGGTATTGAAGGTAAAGACACAGCAGTCGGAAAGTGGGGGATTCAAAGGGTCTATTTTAACAGCGATGTGGGGTGCTTTTAAGACCTGCACAGTTCTTGGATACTTTTGACCCGGTGGCATGTGTGGCAAGTTGGGCAGCCTGGGCGGGCGGGTCTTTGCCTGCCGGTTTTAACCGTATTCAGGGCCGCTGTCATGCAGGCGGCCTCGCGTGTGCAATAATGCTGTTTTTGTGTATTGACGGGATTTCCCGGTATTGAAGCATGATGAATGAAAAAATAATCGCCCTGATTCCTGCCGGTGGTGTTGGTGCACGTGCACAAGGTAGCGGCCATTCGGGCCCCAAACAGTATCGTGTGATTAATGGCGTGCCCATGCTGGTGCATACGGTTAAGGCTTTGTTAAGCCATGCCGGTATTGACCGGGTGCATATTGGCGTGGCACCGGGTGATGCCTATATTGCCGCTTGTGTCATGCCAGAACCGGCACGGGTCAGCATTCATCATAGTGGTGGTGCCAGCCGGGCCGATACGGTGCTGAATACCTTGTTGGCCAGCCAGGCGGCCGATCACGATTGGGTGCTGGTGCACGATGCGGCCCGTCCGGGTTTGCGTGCCGATTCCCTGGCGGCGCTGATTCAAACCTGTCTGTTGCATGACCGGGGCGGTATTCTGGCAACGCCCGTTCCGGATACGGTTAAAAGGGCGGTGGTGGATAATGGTTTGGAGGTGATCGAAAGCACGGTGCCGCGTGACGGCCTGTGGCTGGCGCAAACACCGCAGATGTTCAGGGCCGGGCCTTTGCGCGATGCCTTGCAAAAGGCCAGGGCGCAGGGGTTTGAGGTAACGGACGAGGCTTCGGCCATGGAATTTTGCGGGTATGCCCCTTTGCTGGTTAAGGGAAGTATCGAGAACCTGAAGGTGACCTGGCCGGCTGATTTTGACATGATGGCGCATTGGCTATAATGCCTGACAGGCGAGCGTCTTTATTGACGGTGCCGCTTGCCGGGGCGTGTTTGAATCAGGTCTGGTGAAGTGGTCTGAGGCTTGAAAAAAAAGTTTAGATGTAAAGTAAAGAATTGAACAGGAAAAGAAATGACAGTACCTTTCAGAGTAGGTCAGGGGTTTGACGTGCATGCACTGGTTGAGGGCCGGCCTTTGATTTTGGGTGGTGTAACCATACCGCACACGCACGGGCTTAAGGGGCATTCTGATGCGGATGCCCTGTTGCACGCAATTACCGATGCCTTGCTGGGGGCAGCGGGCCTGGGTGATATTGGCCGGCATTTTCCCGATACCGATCCGGCATATAAGGGGGCGGACAGTCGTGTGTTGCTAAGGGCGGCCTATGCGAAAGTACGGGAATCGGGTTGGCAGGCAGTAAACGTGGATGCCACGATTCACGCCCAGGCACCCAGGATCATGCCGCATGCACCGGCCATGGTAGCCAATATTGCCAGTGATTTGGGCTTGCCGGAAGATTGTGTGAATGTGAAAGGCAAAACCAATGAGCATTTGGGATATTTGGGCCGGAAAGAGGGGATTGCGGCAACGGTGGTGGTGTTGCTGGCGAAGGGGTGATCTTGCCGTCCTCGTTCCCACGCTCCTGCGTGGTAACGCCCACGGGTTATGCATTCCCACGCAGGAGTGAACTGACCC
>LSQX01059330.1_pt3 | contig 32546 bp, 25 predicted proteins | sample 654561 | NCBI WGS metagenome assembly LSQX01 (sample SAMN04489861, study PRJNA283612) | anaerobic digester metagenome | isolation source: 4 biogas reactors fed with cattle manure at either 37C or 55C with and... | place: Denmark: Kongens Lyngby | collected 2014 | reverse complement strand
AAGAACGACAATGAATACAGCAACTATCAGAACTATTATTCCAAGCAGCCTCATATAGACTCCTCTTTCAAAGCCGCCCGCCGCATCCTGGGATTTTCTTCAAAATACCTGCCCGTGCGCATATCTCCAGAGTATCCAACGTATAATTCTTCTTGCCAATTGCGCGATCAATGCAATTCATGATCTTCTTCTTCCAGTCACCCTGGCACTTGCAATTTTCATCAGGATATGGGTACTCTGCCTTGCAAGGACCGTGTTTCTCAATTATCTTACCCCAACGGTAGAAACACCTTATGATGTCCCACGGCCAATCTCCATTTGGATCAATGAACACAACCGGATTACTACCGGCACACTCATACATATTGAGGGCGAGAGCAGGGCCAGCCGGGTCACGGGAAAGATAACGTCCGATTTTCGTGTCCCACACTCTGACCTTTGTCCACATGACGATCAATTCCGAGGCATCACATTCCAATGAATATCCATATTGTCCCACATACTGATACGGCTGGTCTATTGAGCCGGCGCTCCGATTGTGAAGGCGTCGCTTGCTGGAAACACTCGATAATCCACCACATCGCCCTTAGCGTCCAAGAACACGTATGCATACCAGAGTCCTCTATTCCTAAGCGACATGTGCCGATATACGTAGACGCTCGATACTCTGCCGGGCGATCGCACATACTGCGCTATCCAGGGATAACTGAGATTGGCCATGTTTTCCTCACGGGCTGGTTTGCCAAGGACGCACTTAACAATCCTATCTTTGCTGTGCCCTTGGCATGCAATCGATACTGTGCTGAACCAGGCCGACCAATCTACCTGATCACGCAGGTCCCATAGTCGATACTCAGTAAACAACACCCACAAGATGGCAAGCAGACCACAGCATATTATCAAGAAACGTCTAATCATAAGTCTCCACACTTCCCGCCAAGGCTCTCATCCCATTGCTCTCGGCAGTTGTCAATAGTAAACTTTCCAGGCTCATTCGGTAGATCCTTGACCTTGTCCTTACAACAAGTGTAGCAGTCCTTAATCATATGATGACCCGTCATTGACCAACCAGCGTTACAGTCACGTGCACAACTTATTCCCCTATAGTTGGCCTGAGTGTCGTTAGGATCATCCCTAGGAAAAAACAGCGGTGCCAAGAGCATTTGGAGAAGTCCGCCGCCGGTACACTGAACGGCTTTGCACCACATGTAGCAGTGCGCCCACTTGTCGTTTCGTTCGTGGAGCTTCAGACAAGACGTCTTGAAGGACTCTCGCAAGCAATCGCAAAGAGGTTTTAGGTACATCGGCGGATGCCTCTTCAGACCTTTTATCTTCGGTTTCCGCCCGTCGGGATCCACATAGACTGTACACTTACTCCCTGCGTAGACGTAAGCGTTGTGCCCGTATCGCCCAGGATTTCTCTGTGTGAGCACTCCGGACTCCGAGCCATAGAACCTCACCCCTGTTTGTATCAACCCAAACCCCGGTTCCTGGTAGTGCATGTAATACCCCAACTGTCCCACATACTGATACGGCTGGTCGACTGAGCCGGTTCTCCTGTTGTGAGACAGAACCGCGCCGTAGGCGTCGTAGGAGTATTCATCTGTGACCGCGCCGCCAGAGTTCGTCAACAGTCTTGTTGAACCGAGTTGGTCGAAATGGTAATGGTTCATATTCGGCCCGCCCAATCGCGCGATTAGCTCCCCCGCCGGCTCTCGAACGTAGTATATCCCATCTTCTTGAATAACCGCTGGAATTCCTGCTGAAATATCGTAGACGAAGGTATGGGTTGTTCATCCACCCCCTCACCCCAGCCCTCTCCCTCGAGGGAGAGGGAGTAGATTGTTCCTGCGTCGTAAAGAGAGGGTTAGGCTCAAAGTCCCCTCTCCTGGGGGAGAGGGNNGGGGAGAGGGTTAGGGTGAGGGCGATATCTTTCTTGCCGCACGGTCTTTCGTATTTCATCAGCCCAACCAATTTTGCGTGCCGACACCCTCACCACCACCCGGTTTAGCCTGGCTTGCCCCCTCACCCCAGCCCTCTCCCTCGAGGGAGAGGGGGTATCTGTGTTCCCTCACTTGGAGGAGAGGGGGAAAGGCAATCCTCACTTGACAATCAAGCCGCGCTTATGCGTAACCGAGATTAGGAAATGCCTCGGGTCGGCAGCAATCTCTTCGCATTGCAAGCTGCTTTCACTAGTTATCACCATTACGTCAAACCCAGTCCAAATGTAAACGCTCGCTTCCCAGCAAATCTCCCTCCTGCTGGTTGTAAGGATAGACTATCTTGACGACTCGACTTTCCTTGCCGTAGGTGTAGGTCGTCGCACGCTCCTGAGCCGCATCCGAGTAAGGCTCCTGATGCTGATTGCCGAATGAGTCGTATGTGCACCTCACCAGGCGGTTGGAACTGCTCCCGTTACTATTCGTGCCGAAGCAAATCCCTCTCTTTATTGCCCTGACGCTCAAAAACACGTAAGCTGCAGAGTTGAGCCATCTCCGAAGGTTGTTATTATGGGACTTATGAATCCCGAACTATTGGGAACCAAACACTATCGCGAGCTTTTAGCGGCAGTTGCACAAGACTGCCATCTTCTAAATCCAGAATATAGAACCAGTTGTCGGGATACCCTTGCCTTCGCACCTGGCAGATCAGATGGTGCCGACTAACGGAGTCTATTCGAGTTATGAGCCAAGGCCTGTCTTGTGGGACAGGCACTAAACTGGTCAGTTTCCACAGTCCGCTAGCCCGCCATAGATTGACCCTATTCTTCTCACAGTTAACTATATCTGTGTAGACAAGATTGATATCTAAGGTCGAGTTGTCACCTGGCGCATACGCAATAGTTGTGGGCATACGTGTCCAATGCGGACGGTTCCCAGTTGATAGGACCTCGGGTGTCTCTGAAAACCTCCTCGCGTACAAAACAACCCAACCCCGATCACTGGACAGCATCGCATAGGTTATCGAACCATTTTCAGAGACTGATGGAGCTGATTTCCACTTAGTCTCATAAGGAGAAACGCCGTGCGGCAGCCGATGTATGTCCTGTATTATCTCCTCACGCGTCAGCAGATTGCGTCGTATGAGCTTTACTTGATCCCCTGATCCTTCGATCTTGTAGAGAATCTCGTCGGTAAGGCTCCAATTCCAGTCAAACACCCAGTCGTACGGAAGCGTGTGAGTCACGAGTTTCCGATTGGCATTAAACGTTACGGAACACAGCCGCTCGCTCACTCCATCAATCATAATCGCGGCACCCAAACGCTCCGAAAAACCTACCCAATGCCCGGCACGGACGCCACGCATGATGCTGCAAACATCAACACCGCGCTTGCTATGGACCTTTATTGTGTTGTCATTAACAATCTCCAGCAGGCATCCTTCAATACTCTTGGGCCACATTCTGCCTTCCTCAGAAGACCTGATTTCCAATGCCAACACCACCAGAATAAAGGCACCCACTACGGCCAGAATCGCCACACCTTTGACAAGCCTTGAGGTCAAGAAGCTTATGTTTGGTTTCATAATAATTACCTCGAGCTAGAAAGGCAATAACCCACGCACGATCATAGCTTCTGCCCAAGAGACGCAGTTGTAGGAAATCCCAATAGACCACACCGTTGCGGTTAAGCACCAATATGGCGGACGCTTCCTGTGTTTCTCGATCAGTTGCTTAATCTTCTTTTCTCCATTTTTGGATACGCTAACCTTCTGGCAGTAACGGGCGTCATAGAGATTAGTATCGTCCTGCACCGCTCCTTGTGTGCAGAAACACTTACTAGGACGCAAATCCCCATCAGGCCACAAGCCCCAACATTTGCCATTAACACAGACGAAGGCGTGCCCCGTGAGTCCCAGGGATCCGCCTGGATAGAGGCTCAGCTCTTCCCTAGATGAACAGCAAGGACGTGCCCCGCCCCATCCACAAAAATATAAGCAGCCCAATATCCAGTACCAAGTGAGAAGCGCCGATATACATAAACTTTGCGCGCCGTAGCCACCGTGGGCGGCCGCGGATGGAAACCTCCACCAACCTTACCCGGATTGGCAATCTCATCAGGATCACCTAGTAAGCCTATAATGTCGCTCTCTGTGCTTCCCGGTTGTCCCGCTATCTGCGCCACGTCAACCCATCGGCACCAACCTGCCACATCAAGACAGTTCCAGAGGAGTATTGCCAATACTCCAAGAACCAAAATCAACAGCAGCAGCTTTTTCATTTGCCTACCCCCGGTCATTTGGCAGATCCTTCACCTTCTTTTTACAGCAGGAGTAGCAACTCCCGTACTTGTTGAATATGCCCCACCACAAACTTCGCGCACAAACACCGCCTCGGCGATTCGCTTCTCTATCGTCGGGGTCTCTATCATATCCCCCAATGCGGTCCATCACCTGAGGCACTGAATAGCTTGCACAAATCCCGCCACCAAGGCAACGCGCTGTTCTGCATGCCATCCAGCAATGTGCGAGCTTATCATTCTTCTTGTGCAACTCTTCAGCGGTTTTCAGAGCAGACATTATACAACGCTCGTCTCGAAGCATAGAATACCTGAATCACGAACGAATGAAATACGTCTGATCAATACGCCCATCCTTGTCAATGTGTACCCACATATATGAAGAGGGCCAAGCACGACTAAATTTCGCAACTTGGCCGCACGTAAATCGCCGAAACGCCTCAGGCACACGCGGATCACTGGAAGCTTGCGACTGTGTCCAAGTGAGGCCCGGGGGACGTCCCCATTGGGTCGTAGCTTCGCTTAGGGTCATTCCATTCTGCACTACCAGTCTTAGTTCGTGATCAGCCAGCAGATAGCTGTGTCTAACCTCTGCGAATGTCAGCAATGCAAGCCAGACGAAGAAAAATAGTACAACGACCCCGATAAGTCGCCTCTGAACTCCACTAGTCATTTCTGTACCTCCCCCGATTATTTCTGCGCAGCAGACGCAAAGCAGCACTGCATCCTTCCCTGCATGAGTGGCCAGTGTACGCAACCGCTATACCGATAGTTTGCGAATTAGCATCCCCCTCGTCGTCATTTGACCAGTATTTTTCAATCAGCCTGCCTACTATATCAAGAGCGAGGGGATTGCACGTATAGTTAAGACAACGCATGGCTCGACACGCCGCAAAACAGTGAGCTAGCTTGTCATCCTTAACGCGAATGTTGTCGGCCTCTCTCATAGCAGCATTGATGCAAGCTATTGGATGCCACTCTATCTTGACGGGCTTCGGGCGCTTTAGAAGCTTAGCATAAGGATACCCAGGCGACTCTATCTGGAGTCCGGAAGGGTCTGTTGATACTACTGGTTTACAAGCAACATACTCATACCAGTTAATACCGTTCTGTGCTGGGCCCGCCTGCCCAAACCTCCCCACTTCCGAATCATAGAACCTCACCCCAAGCTGCGGCAGCCCAAAGTTCGGTTCCCGGTAGTGCGTGTAATACCCCAACTGTCCCACATACTGATACGGCTGGTCGATAGAGCCGGTGCTTCGATTGTGAGACAGAACCGCGCCGTAGGCGTCGTAGGAGTATTCATCTGTGACCGCGCCTGCTGAGTTTGTCAGCAGCCTTGTTGAACCGAGTTGGTCGAAGTGGTAATGGTTCATATTCGGCCCGTCCAATCTCGCGATTAGCTCCCCCGCCGGCTCTCGAACGTAGTATATCCCATTTTCTTGAATAACCGCTGGAATTCCTGCTGAAATATCGTAGACGAAGGTATGGTTTGTTCAGCCACCCCCTCACCCCAGCCCTCTCCTTCGAGGGAGAGGGGGTACGTGTGCGATACCTCTGCCCGTGAGGTGAATACTTGTTTTAGACCTGGAAGTCACAGCAGGAGCAACGTAAACAAGCCTGGGTAAAATCGTTTGCCGGGTTGGCTGGGTTGGTGTATAATACCTCGGGCATCCAGCGCCTGGCAATCGCAGGCGCTTTGCTTGTGTACATATCGCCCTGAGCTTTCGCTCGGCGGCCAAACATACTGGAAAAGAAAGGTAAGCAGATGAGTAACGAGATATCCGCACTTCAGAAAGCGCGGGCCGAATATCAACCAAAGCTGCCCAAGGCGCTGCGTGGCGGCTCCATCAAGATCCTTCTCGGAGAGCCATCGCATCCGGAGACCGATCTCGATGCTATTAGAAATCTATTTCCAAAGACATTCGGGCAACCGGTGGCAAGCATTGTAGAAGGGGATGGCGATCTGTGCGACGCGCCTTTGAAAGTAGGCGTGGTGCTTTCTGGCGGCCAGGCTCCCGGTGGACATAACGTCATCGCGGGGCTGTTCGACGCGCTCAAGGCGGCAAACCCTGAGAGTAAACTCTACGGCTTTTCTAAAGGTCCTGGCGGAGTGATTAAGGGCAAGTATCAAGAGTTGACCGCCGAGATCATCGACGCCTATCGCAACACCGGCGGATTCGATATGATAATGAGCGGCCGTGATAAGATAGAGAAACCCGAAGACCTTGCGGCTTGCAAGAAAAACTTTGAGGATATGAGCTTAGACGGGCTTGTAATTATCGGCGGAGACGACTCAAACACTAATGCGGCTGTGTTGGCCGAGTATCTGCGGGAGCAGGGGTCAAAGACCGTGGTGATCGGGGTCCCCAAAACCATAGATGGGGACATGAAAAACGAACAAATCGAGGCCAGTTTCGGCTTCGATACCGCTGCCAAAACCTATTCCGAACTCATTGGAAATATCTGCCGAGACGCGACATCGGCGGTAAAATATTGGCACTTCATCAGGCTGATGGGACGTGCGGCGAGCCACGTGACGCTGGAGTGCGCTTTGCAGACCCATCCCAATATCGCGCTCATCTCAGAGGAAATCCAGACCAAAGGCACCACCCTGTCTGAGATCGTCGATTATATCGTCGAGATCGTGTGCAAGCGAGCAGATGCGGGCAAGAATTATGGCGTGGTTGTCGTGCCGGAGGGGCTGCCGGAGTTCATCTCGGACATCAAAGCAATGATAGATGAACTGAGCAACATTCTGGGTAAGGACGACGAGTATATAGGCAGTCTGCCGGATCAGTATGAGCGACTACAATACTTGAATAATGTGCTGTCCGATCGCAGCGCGAGGGTCTATGGGTCGCTGCCACGTGAAATTCAAGAAGTCTTACTGACCAGAGACAGCCACGGTAATGTGCCTCTGTCACAAGTAGAAACCGAGCGTTTGCTGATCGATCTGGTCGCAGACAAGATCAGATTGATGACGGATCGTGGGGAAGTTGATTTTAGTTTCAGCCCGTTAGCCCACTTCTTCGGCTACGAAGGCCGCTGCGCTGCTCCCTCCAATTTCGACGCGGACTATACTTATTCGTTGGGCGCAGCCGCGGCTCAGTTGGTGCGAGCGGGAATGACCGGCTATACAGTCAATATCCAGAACCTGACCAGCCCCGCAGACGAGTGGGTTGCGGGAGGAACGCCGGTCACGATGATGTTGAATATGGAGATGCGCAAGGGTAAGCAGACCCCTGTTATAAAGAAGGCGTTGGTGGATATGGAGGGCGCTCCGTTCGATTGGTTCGCCGCAAACAGAGTTGATTGGGCACTCAACGATCGATATTCGTTCCCAGGCCCGATCCAGTATTTCGGCCCGAGCGAAGTCTGCGATAAGCCAACCGTTACGCTGGAACTAGAAAGTAGCGGCTGCAAACAGTGCGGCTGAGGAATTGGTTAGAGAACAGGTCTGTTCTCATTTGAGAGTCGTAAGCCTGCGGAATTGTTGCCGCAGGCTTTTTATTTGTACAAGCAAGGAATCTCGCATAAGATACAGGCATAAAGTGAGCGCGATAAGGGTATGCTAGAGATAGGTGGCTTTGTGATGTTAAATGCAAAGTCACACAGTCCGCACCAAGGATGCTCTGCAAGAGCGTCTTTCGGGGAAGGAGACGGAAATGGCGTACGTTGTGCACGACGACCCAACCGAGACGTCTGCTTGGACCGCGTTAGTCATAGTATTGGCAATCGTGGTGGTAGCGTTCATCGGGTATGTTGCGTGGTCGGGTCCTCACGCAGCAACCGCCCTTACGCCTCAAGAGCAGACACAACAAGCGACACCGGGGCCAACAAACCTCGGCACGCCGGGTGCGACCGGCGCAGGACCACAACCAACTGCTCCCAACGAGCCACTACCGGCACGAGTGCCTTAGTGGGCAATGGGTTATTTTGACTTGCTGGCTGGGCCGATTCGATAACTCGGATCGGCCCAGCGTATTAGTGGCAGGGTCAACGGCCCTGTTTTTCCGCTTTAGTTGATTGCACTACTTCGCCAATAGCGAAGGAGCGATGGAGTTCCTTGAGCTTGAGGTTGACTCGTTTACCGACGTATTTTCCGCCGTTTTCCAAGTCGACGAGATAGCCGCCATCCAGCCACGCGCTAGCCCTGGGTAAAGCAGAAAGCGGATTGCGCACGACTTCACAATCGACGGTATCCCCCGGCTCCCACATAAACATATGCTTCTCCATTTCCTGGAGTTCGCTGGGAGCTATATCGAATTTTTCGATGTGCAGATGCTCGTCGGAGCGTACGTAAATAGCCCGTTTGAGCCTGCGCTCGATCTCCTCGACCACCTCACCCCCGCTTCCAATCAAATGAAAAGCCACATCCGGATTCGCCGTGATAAGAAACGCATCCTCTTGGGATTCGGCTGATGCTCTTCGCAACTGACGTTCGATCTCCAGGCTCACCGTTTCAGCGCTTTCTACCCGACCTCTGCCCTGACAATAGGGACAGGTCTCGGTTACCAGTTCGGTTATGGTCTCTCCGGTGCGCTTTCGGGTCATTTCGATCAGCCCCAGTGGGCTGATGTGCGATATTTTGGTTCGGGTGCGGTCGTTTCGCAGCTCTTTTTCGAGTGCGCTAACGACTTTTTGCCGATCCTTGGCATTGGCCATGTCGATGAAATCGAGCACTATAATCCCGCCGATGTCGCGTAGCCGCAGTTGTCTTGCAATCTCGGTGACTGCGTCAAGGTTGGTTTTGACGATTGTGTCCGACAGGCTTGTCGAGCCGACAAACTTGCCGGTGTTCACGTCTATAGTGGTCAACGCCTCTGTCGAATCGATCGCGAGATGGCCTCCGGATTTGAGCCAGACCTTACGCCTGAGCAGGCTTTCGATCTCCGCCTCGACCGCATATCGCTCGAAGATAGGCTCCGGCTCATCGTATAGTATCAGTCTGGATCGCATCTTCGGCGAGATCAAATCGATGAGCTCCAGCGCCTTTTCATAGTCCACCGGCGAGTCCATAATCATCCTGCTGATGTCCGAAGAAAAGATGTCGCGGATGGTTTTGTAGATCAGGCTCAAGTCCTGATGTACGAGTCCTGGCGCGGGGATTCTTGTGGATTTTTCTTGAATTTGGCTCCACATTCTCAGAAGAAAGTCCAAATCCTTGCGCAGTTCCACGTCGTTGCGGCCTTCGGCTTCGGTGCGTATGATTAGCCCAAAACCCGATGGGCGGATGGAATCGCCTATTTTCTTTAGCCGATCGCGTTCGCTCTCACTCTCTATTTTGCGTGAGACTCCGAGGTTATCGGCTTCCGGCATCAAGACAAGATAGCGGCCAGGCAGCGATATTCTCGTGGAAACACGACATCCTTTTGTGCCCCTGGGGCCTTTTACAACCTGGACAAGAACTTCCTGCCCAACTTTGAGAACATCTTTTATCTTCACGTGTCTGGTTGTATCTTTGCGAGCGGATGGAAACTCATCGTCCATCTCCGGCAAAACATCCGCCACGTAAAGGAACGCGTTGCGCTCCAAACCAATATCGACGAACGCCGCATCCATACCGGCCAGCACGTTCGAGACTTTGCTCTTATAGATGCTGCCTACGACGCGTTCCTCTCGCTCGACGTTAAGCTCCACGAGCCTGCCTGATTCAACCAGCGCAACGCGAGTTTCTCGCGTATCCACATTTACTATGATCTCTTTTGACAATGTATCACCTCCTTTCAGTGTGTGTTCAGTTATAGGATCACAAAGTCAAAAGTCTGTGCCGATGGATCGAGACAAGCTCGATTTCGGGCACGCTTTTTGATAAAATTGCAACAATTTCCGCAGGTTTCACGGTGAAATCCAGATGCTTCACGCGGATGAACAGCCTGGCTCCGTGTTCGCCGCTCTCCACTCTCAAATCATCTACCCCAGGCCTGAGGTCTACCGTTCGCCTTTTGCCTCCGGACTCTCGCTGCTGCGGGATGCTCTGTTGAGCCAGCAAATTCGTGACTGCTGATTTCAGCTCTTTGAGCGTGTGGTCGCCGTGCAGTTTCAGGTCGACGATGAATTCGCCGGCTGTGATTGCAGGCACTTTGCCGTGCGCTAAAACCTGTGCAGAAGTGAGGCGTATAGCTTCCGGCAGATGCTTGTTGAGCCGGATGAGCGCTTCCTTCGGATCGGCTTGAGAGGCAAAGTGAATGGTGAGCAGATCGTTATCTGCGGTCGCTCCCAGCGGAAGCGCGGAGGCGATAGACATCTTGACCCTGGGATTGAAACCCTGTGTATAGGCAACATCGACTTTGGCCATTCGAATTGCGCGCTCGAAGACCCTCATCAAGTCCAAATGACCCAGCCAGCGCAACTGCGCTCCTTTGCTAAATGTGAAAAGGATCGCCCACTCGGAGTGCGGAAAAGACACTTCACTTTCATCCACATCCGAAGACGGCGCCGGCGAGGCGGATAGTGACGTCGGCGGACATTCGGCCGGTGATCCATAGATTCGCGTCAACGCCTCTCGGACTCCACACGACGAACACGCATCGAATCGACAATCGAGGGTGATCTCCCCCAACTCCGCTATGGCATTCTCTTGCGCGAGAAAGCTTTTCGTGACCCCCATGTCCACGAAATCCCACGGCAAGGGGGCATCTTCCGGCAAATCGACGTTGGCGAAACTTGCTATATCCGCGCCAGCCGCTTCAAATGCCGCATCCCAACGATTGGGATCAAAACGATCCTGTTCAAACTTGCCGCCATGCTGCCAGGCTTCGTAGATGACCTTACCTAACGATCGATCGCCGCGAGCAATAGCCGCTTCCACTCTACTACAAAGTGGATCATGCCAACTCAATGAGATATTTTTTGCCCGCAGTAGAGGTCTGATCAGCGCAATCTTGCGATCGAGTTCCTCGGGCGAGTCCATCCCCCGCCACTGGAAAGGTGTGTGTGGTTTTGGAACGAACGGAGATATGGTGACGTTCAGAGAAAGAGGAACGCGATGTTTTCGGCCGAGGTTGATGACGCGGCTTACAAGTTCACCAAGTCCGTGCAAATCTTCATCAGTCTCCGTCGGCAGCCCAATCATAAAATACAGCTTAATCCGTTTCCAACCGTGCTCAATTGCGGCTTCAACGGCTTGAAGCAGGTCTTGTTCGGTCACATTTTTATTGATAACATCGCGCAGCCTCTGAGTCCCTGCCTCTGGAGCGAATGTAAGGCCGCTTTTGCGAACCCGTTGAATCTGTGCAGCCAGCCCTACACACTCCGCGTCCGCTCTCAGGCTCGGCAGCGCCACCCCGACTCTGTTTTTCTCATGCGCATCTATCAGTTTTCGGACGAGCGCGTGAATATCGGAATGATCTGCGCTGGAAAGCGAGGTCAGTGCGATTTCTTCATATCCAGTGTTATCAAGGAGCACATCAGCCTGTTGGCAAAGCTTTGCCGCCGAACGTTCCCTGACAGGCCGGGTTATCATACCCGCCTGGCAGAATCTGCAGCCTCTGCTGCAGCCTCTCATAATCTCAAGAGCTACCCGGTCGTGTACCGCTTCGGTAAACGGCACGACCAGGCTTTCCGGGAAGTGCGCATTTTCAAGGTCCAGTAGCACCCTGCCGCTTATCTTTTCTCTGGGAATCGACGGCACATACACCCCGCCGATTTCCGACAGCGCAGCGAGTATATTTCTCCTGCGCCCTGATGTCTGGGACTGCCCGGCCGCACAGCGATAAGCCTTGACTATGTCCAGAATAACCTCTTCCCCATCGCCGATAGCAAACGCATCTATAAAATCTGCAAACGGCTCCGGGTTTGTGGCGCAATGCCCCCCCGCTATTATAATAGGATCCGCATCCGTGCGATCATGCGCATGCACGGGAATTGACGCGAGGTCGAGCATATTGAGGACGGTGGTGCATGCCATTTCATAGGCAAGTGAGAAACCCACCAGATCAAAATCTCCAACGGGTGACGAGGACTCCAACGAGAAAAGCGGGATGCCATTGGCGCGCATCTGCTCTTCCATATCGGAAGCAGGCGCAAAGATACGCTCGGCTGCAACCCCGGCTTCGCTGTTGAGGATAGAATATAAAATCCTCAGGCCGAGGTTGGACATACCAACTTCATAGACATCCGGGAAAGCCAGCGCGACTTTTACGCCAACTTCCTCAGGCGATTTGCGAACTGATCCCAGCTCGCCGCCCATATATCTCGCGGGTTTCGCCACTCGGGGTAAAACCGCCTCTACGCGTCCCCTCAAGCTCAACTCCGTATAATGCAAATTCATGCCTAAAAAAGCCGCTGCCGGCTCAACCCGACACCAGCTAATACAAAAGTATTATATCACCGGTCGGCAGCATCGTCAAACAAAACTGCGGCGACTATAGTATCCGCCTAATCGTATTATGGCAGATTTGCCCTCCAAACAAAATGCTCGGAGGGCAAATAGTCCTATATAGTTTCCGAACTCGCGTCGCCGTGAATCGGCGGCAGCGCATGCGGTCGAACCAACGCTCCGCCCTGTTCATAAGAATCGATGGCCGCGAAGATATACTCCATTGTGGCCAATGCGTCTCGACCAGAAGCTCGTATATGCTCGTAATGAACCTTGTTGGTGACATCCTCCAAAAATGCGTTTATGCGATTGGGGAACGTGGCGTCGAAATTAGTGACGCCAGTGTTGAGAGTCTCAGGCTGGTCGGGCTTGGTCGCATCCCACATTGTCAGCTTTTCAACGCAGTTTTCCACCACAAAAGTGCCTTTGCTGCCGGCGACTTCAACACTCCACCATCCGCCAAGCCCCCACGCGGCATCTCCACGGTGGCTGAGCAAATAACCCACCGTATCATCAGCAAAGCGCACGTGAATGCTATTAATGGACAACAGCAGGTCGGAAGCGTTTTTTCGATAGCCCGGCTTGCCGACGAACGCCTGGATGTCTTTGATGTCCCCGCAGAAATAGCGCATCACGCTGAACGGATGCGTAAGGAATGCCTTCATATGGGCATAGGGTTGATTGAAGCGAGGGGAGGGGTTAAATCCATAGCTTGACTCCCCTCCGTTGAAGCCCATTTTGAACAGCAGATAGATCGTCTCGCCGATCTTGCCATCCCGCATCGCCTGCTTCGCCTTCGCGGCAGGTTCGGTGAAATAGTGGTTCAGGTTGCAGCCGAGATAGAGCTTTTTCTCAGCCGCATAACGCACCATTTCGCGCGACTCCTGGATATTGTTGGACAGCGGCTTTTCGCATAAAACGTGTTTGCCTGCGGCCAGGGCTTCCATAGTCGGCTCGAAGTGCCAGCTTCCGTTCTCATAACCTCCAGTGGTCACGTCGACGATATCCAGGTCTTCATTGGCGAGCATATCCTTCAAACAGTAATATGCCTTTACACCGTACTTTTCAGCCGCAGAATCCGCTTTTTGCTTGACCACGTCGCAGACCGCAACCAGGTCGGAGAGTGAATTGTTTTTGTGGCAATCGGAGTGAGTATTGCCGATCCCACCCATACCAACCACACCTACTTTAAGAGCCATATTCTCATCCCTTCAGACTGATAATAAAAAAAGGAGAAACCGAAAAGCTGCGACGATATTTTGCCGCTGATTGTGCTTTTCCAGTTTTCTCCATTCGCAAGCATATTAAAGCGCCGATCAGTGCTCTTCGTTTTCCATAACGCCGACCTGGAGCTGAACGTCCTCGCGCTCCTCTATTCTCTCGACGAAACCGTCTCTAATCCAGACAATGCGGTCGGAGATATCGAGCATCTTCAGGTCGTGCGTCGCCGAGATGATCGTAACATTGTTTTCTTTGTTGAGTTTCTTGAGCAAGTCGATGATTTCCTTGCCCGTTTTCAGGTCGAGGTTACCGGTCGGCTCGTCGGCAAGGATAATACTGGGATTATTCGCCAATGCGCGAGCACACGCGACGCGCTGCTGCTGTCCGCCCGAAAGCTCGGTAGGCTTGTGATGATATCGCTCTCCCAGGCCGACCATTTTCAGCAGATCCATCCCGCGCTCGGTACATTCGTCCTGAGATACACCCGCGAACACCATCGGCAGGGTCACGTTTTCCAACGCCGTCATAACCGGAATCAGGTTGAAACTCTGGAAGATGTAGCCGATGGTGCGGCACCTCAGGTAGGCCAACTCTTGCGCATCGAGCTGGGCCATATCGACGTCGTTGATGAACACAGTGCCATCAGTGGGTTTATCGAGGCCGCCGACCATATTAAACAGAGTCGATTTGCCGGAACCCGATGGACCCATAATCGAAATGTATTCGCCTCTATAGATATCGAGTTGGATTCCTTTCAAGGCTCGCAATGTCTGCCCGCCCATAGTGAACTCTTTGACAAGGTCCTTAGTTCGCACGACATATTCTTTTTTATCTACGGTTGCCATTTATAAACACCTCTTCGCAGTGTAAGCCGAATTATATTTCCGCACGCAGAGCCATAGCCGCAGGCATCCTCGCCGCCTGCATAGCGGGTAGAATCGTAGCTATCAGGGTCAGCGCCATCCCCGCAGCCACGCAGACTCCAAATGAACCGAGAACCAGCCAGGGATTCATAGTTGCCACCATATCCCAGCCTTTCGTAAATCCCGCAATCAAAACCATCGAGATAAAGCCGAGTACCCATCCCAAAGCCGATGCGCATATCCCGAGCAGGCTGGACTCAAGAACGAGCAGCAAAACGACGAAGCTATCGAGTGCACCAAGGCATTTCATCGTCCCGATCTCTTTGAATCGCTCTGTGACGGCCATCAGCATGCTGTTTGTGATACCTACCATACACACCAAAAGCGACATCCCAACCAACCACCACATCCGGTAGAAGCTGTTGATATCAGGGATAAATACATAGTCCCCGCTCTCCAGTGGTGTGGTGTTGGCCAGATTCGGCTCCTTTTTAAGGTCCAGGCCAAGCTTGCGACCGTTCTCATTTACGATCATTACGTTTCCAAGATTAGCCGTCTTGGCATCGGGGTTTTTGCCTGCGGCAAACGCTTCCGTCAGACTGATCGCATATTCTTTTGCCAGTTTATCGATAGCTGCCTGAGGCGCTTTATCAAAAATAGCGTTTCGCTTGAGCCGCGCCTTCCAAATCTTGGTCCAGCGAGGATGATCCTTGATAGCATCGTTTAGCGAACTGCCCTTAAACGCTTTACCGCTGCCCGCCAGTTTCTTCGCAATAGCGGTCGGCACACCTGCCCGTTCAGCGTCTCGAATTCTGATGTCCTGATCAAGGGCGGTTGCAAGATATATCGGCTCGATGCCATCTGTTTTTTCTCTAAAAAGGTCGATAAGGTCCGCGCCTTTGAATGTGGGGAACCGGGCCGCCATTTGTTCGGCGGTCTTTCTCGGCAAGCCGAGGGTCACGGCGTCTTCTACCCTTATATCTTTTTCTTCCGCAATGTCCGCGTAGACAGGCAGCATCTTTCTCAGTTTATTGATATAGCGAAACTCCGTCCAGAAATCCGGGTTCTCATCCAGCACCTTAACAATAGTGGACCCTCGGAATGTCCCCGGCTTCGGCGGAGGTGGCCCAGTGGAGGCTTCGGCATCCTGGTCGGCTGTGGCCTCTTCGGGTTCAGGGGCAGGGACCGCCATCACAGCAGCAACCAGATCATTCGGCATCCCGGCCTGCTGGGCTTGGGCTGGAGTAATATCTTTGTTCAGCGCGGTCGCCAGGCAGATCGCGTCGACTTTTTTAAGGTCACGCAGTTTCTTCAGCGCATCAGTGCCATCGAGAGTCTCTCCAATCACGACCGCTTTTGCCACAAGTGCTTTGGGCACCCCGGCTTTAGTCGCATCGGTGGTTTTGATATCCTTGCCTGCAAGAATATCCACATAAATCGGCAGATTTTTCTCGAATTTGCTCAGATGTTTCCATTCTTCTTGTACCCTGGTAAGGTTCCGTTCCGCCCGTTTCTTCTGTAGTTGACCCTGGATAATCTCGGTCAGGCTGAATGTGGCTCCATCAGGAAGTTTCACTTTATCTATGACTTCCTGGGGGATACCGGCCTGCCTGCCCGCATCAACAGGCACCGGCTTGTAGACGTCGTAGTCTCCCGGACCGACAATCTGCCCGTCAAGCCTAACGAACCCCGCATCCACTTTTGGCGGCACAGGCCACTGCATCAGCCACTGGGTGAGTACAGTTGCCAGGAACGCTATCCCCAAAAAGATTCCCCCGGCCGTAACCATGGACCGCCAGAATCTGATCTTGAGGCTGTTCATACTGATTGTGAACGCGCGTCCCAGGGGTAACTGGGCCTGTCTTCCGACGGCGAACTTATTTTCGCTTGTTGTTGACACTCTTCTTGCCTCCCGCGGACATCAGGCCGATGAGATTTCTTTTGGCCAGGGTTTGCAGAAACATCGTCACCGACGCCTCCGCCTCTCTGCGAACGAGCTTTTGCTTGTGCACAATCTCTCGAACGACCCCGTCAATGGTGCGTTCACCATCGCAAAGCTCCCAGACCTGAGACCCTACCTCATCCAAACTAAGCTGCCGATACTCCGGTAGTTCTTTTGCCACCCGTGTGGCCTTGATTATTGACTTGATGACCCTGGCGATTCCGTCGGTGCGCATAGGGATCGACAGGACAACTTCGCCCTCCACCCACTCCCATTTAACCAACGGGTGGCGCACCGGAATAATCGCCAGAGCTTGCTTTCTCTCGATTTTGGGCTTTCGCCCAACTAATGGAATATATCTTTTTATCGTGTTGCTAAGTGGGTTCATATTAAAAATATGCTAAGCGCCTCAATATTTTACTGCGCCAGAACCAAATCGCGAATCTTTTCTGCCGTATGCTCGCCCTGCGCATGCGTTACTCTGATGCTGAAAAGCCGATTGTCATCAGCCTGATGCCAGACATATCCCGTCAGCACATCGGGATAGGAGTGCAGCGTAAGTGAGCACGCCATCGCTTTTATGGCGCTTATCAATCCACGTCGACGCCCACTAATCTTCAGGCCTTCGAATTCTTCGACTCGCTGGGGTTCCGCTACGGCCCTGTAGCCTTTGACGTCAGGCATGGCATCTTTTCTATACCAAGACGCCATATCATCCTTTGCAAGCAAAGTAGCCGCCAGCCCCCAGCGCTCTACAACAATCGTATGTGCGCCTTTCTTGAAGTTCAGCGCCAAATATCCAGACATCAAAGTCTGTTTTCGTATCGTATAGCCCGGCGGGACGGCAAATCCAAGCCCATACAGTCCCCAGTCAAGCCAACCATCATCGCGATGGTCTCGGATCGAGTCCAACATCTGCGAGGCTGTTTTAGCTATATTTTCATCGCGAGCCATTATTACCTGGGCGATTATCAGCCTCCGGCATTGCTCACAGTAGACCAGCCTACCTTGTCCGAGCCGATCCGACCTCCATAGAAACCTCAGAGAAGCAGGATCGCCATCAGATTTTATCTCTTTATCAAATTTTAACTTCTTTTTGCGAGCCGATTTCTCTATGCTATTCAGGAACTCTCTCGCCTTAGCCATCAAATCCGGCGCCTGGCCGGAGACTCGCTCCCATTTGACTTCCAGCGCGGAGGCGACTGGGCTATCCACTCGAAAGTAGCCTTTTTTGTTGTCCCCGCTGACCCCAACCAGGCTCCAATCCATTGGAGCATCGACAACTATTCCTTGCCAGCCCACCTGGGCCGTGTTTTGCGTCATATTTGTAAATTAAACCTGCGAGTATTATGTTTTGCAGCCATAAGCCACAACACATAATACGTAATATGCGACCGCTTCATCTCCTAGAACGGTAAGTAATTTACCGACTTCGTGACCAACGCCACCGCAATTCCGGTCATCGCGGTCAAGCCCATACCGCATCCGAAGCCGGCGGCCAAGACCGGAGCATACTGACCCCATCTCACATCACCAAATCGTTTGCGGAAATAAAACTTGCCCAAACAAGCTCCGGTAAACATAGGGATGGTGTTCATCGGCGCGGCCTGAAAGCCTCCCATAAACCCATAGAAAAACAATATCGGCACTTTGAACAGGCTTGATATCCCGAACAAGACTAGCGTCCCAATGCCTGACCCGACAATCACGCTCGGCCTCAAAGCCCTGAACAGCCAGTTATCGGCCAAGCTCTGGGTATTTGCCGTCCACCAGATGGAACCCATAGTCGCGTTGATCGGCCACATCCTTTGCACGAACGGATACTGTGCGGAAGGAATCGGGCTGGTCTTCCAAAAGAAGCTCCAGAACATAAAGCTGGCCGGAAGAACAATGAGCAGTTTCAGTACTTCCGCCTTGATAATGTTGTTGAATTTAACCCCTACAAGCTCCAATTCTCTGAAGAACTGAGCCTGCCCACCGAGGTCGTGCATCGGCATCGGCACAAACCAGATATCCGCCCCTTTATAGCCGCTCAAAATAACGGTCGCTTCACGCAGGTATGGGAAACCGACCCCCTGTCCCGTTAGACCGATCAGTCGGCCTGAGACATAGGAGATGACTGGGGTGTAAATCAACCCGTAGAAAACGAATATCCACCACGGGAAACTGGGGACCAGGAAATGTGCAACCAGCACCTGCGCGAGCGTTGCAGCGCCCCAAACGGCCAGCGACCATTTAATCGCCCAGTCGCCTCTATTCACAGCCATGTTGCGGTTCATAGTAGGCCGATTGGCCTGGTTTCTGACCTTAAGCAGGCTGATCATAACACTTCCAAGGCCGATGACACCGATGCCGAGCGCTGTTCCGATACCTACGCTCATCCAGAAGTCGATGGATGTTGCAAGCTGCGTCTGCGGATACGGCGTGCCGTACGTCCAATCCGGGAACATGCCCATATGGTAGAGGATCGGGTTTAATCCGATCTGGCACGTGATCGAGCTGATAAACTGCCCCAGCACGATCGGGAACGGGATAACAAATCCGATGATCAGAGACGTAATATCTCCATTCAAGGCCGCCCAGGCCGCCGGCAGTACCCGCTCGGTGTTGGACGTAAAGTCAATAAACGGAATTGGTATCAGGGTCACCGGTTTGGGGAACATTACACCTGTGACAACGGGAATAAACAGATAAACAAACCCGAACAACAACCCAATGACAGTCCCGGTTGAGAATACCTGCCATCTCCACGATTCCTCTTTGGTCCCGGCCTCCGCCAGAGCAGTGGCGCCAGCAGCGGCGATCGGAGCCATCGGGAACGGCAGCCGTTCTATATCGGATGTAACCTTGAATACGCAGTAGCCGCCGCCGATAGAGATCATTCTACTGGTGATTTCGTAGAAGACCATCAGTAGGATTGGAATAACCCAAGCGTGAGTCAGGAACGTCCTTTGCGCAAGCGACGGATCGTTGGCGTGCGGCGCAACCCACGTAGGAATAAGTTTAGCTAGTTCGCCGATCTGTGGACACTGGACCAGATACTGGTTCCAGATCATACCCGCGACGCCGCCAGCTCCACCTACAACACCACCGGCAATGTAGATGAGCATATATAGTTCCTGACGCTTTAGGGGCTGGAACGATCGGCGTGCCAACTCCGCAAATAAGACTACGGTCACCCACGATGCGGCAGGGCCTAGTCCTTGACCTGCGACCAACCCCAGATACATCGCGCCCGGCATCATAATGAGACCGACGAACAACGCGCCGATCACGGTCCGGATCGTAAACCCGTCTTCAAATTGCTGAACGTCCTCTCCGGAGACCTCCTCCAGAGCTTGTCGCGCTTTCTGAATATCGTTTATTTCAGCCAATGAACTCGCCTCTTCAGAGTTGTCATTTTTTAGTGCTTACGCCGGTGCAGCTTCGGTGCTGACCACAGCGGCAGCCGTATCCGCAGCGATATATTTCTCTCGCTCATCCGCGCCCAGAGTCCTCCAAATGAGGAACTGCTTGCGCAAAGTGTTGAGAAATCGTCTATTTACACGTTTCCAGTTGGATATGTCGCCGCTTTCGCGGGTAATCAACAACTTGACCTCGTAGACGTCCTCCATATCAGTTGGCTCCGTGCTGAGAGTGACAAGCTGACTGACACCAAGGTCAAACGGGGCAAGCCAGGCTTTGCAGGAGATGGTATGCGCCCTGCCATACTCGGTATCGGCCTCACCAGTTTTCACATCCTGCGTAACGAAGTCTCCGATGGAATACTCTTCGTAAGCTCCAAACCACTCATACAGGAATCCGTTGACTCCCTTAGCCTGTGCGCCGGTGACCGCGAACGGAAGGACGATTCTCCAGTCGTCGCCTTCCGGCTCAGGCACCTGCCACGAGCGGTCGATGGCCGGAGTAGCAACCTCGGAAGCCTTTCTCGCCGGATACAACGTGCTGAGAAGCACAACCGCCACAACGACCAGGGTGGAACTCACCGCAGACATAGATGAGAAGTTGAGATACAGCCCGGGCAGCCAACCGGTCGCACTGAGTATTTTACTCACAGTCTGCCCGATGACATAACCCGCCACAGCGCCCAGGTTCGCATAAACCATAGACTCGGCAATAAAGAGAATCGCGATATGATTAGGCGCGAGACCAATGGCACTGAAGATTCCAATCTCCTTGACCCTCTCGAAAACCGAGCCAAGCATCGTGTTCAAAACGATCAACGCGGCAATCAACACCGGGATAAAGACGTTGCTGAACCCCTTCGACGCGCTCGAGCCAATCGAACTGTAGCGATAGATCGAGCTGCCCACACCTGCATACAGGTTCAGACCCAGCCTCGGCATCAGCGAGTCGAGCTGCTCCTGTACCTCATCGGCAGTTGCGTATTTGATGGCGATGGATTTCAGCTCGCCACCAATCCCCATAAGAGTTTCGTACGGCACGATGAAGCAGTTGGCAGGCTCATGGTGGACGTATTCTCTGAACCCGGCCTCGCCGCCGGACTGCTGCTGGCCTCCCTGTTTGCTCATTAAAATGAAGTCAACAGGGGTAGTCGGCTCGTTATCGAGATCCTTTATTTTCTTGAATACATCGTTTTTGAGAATCCCAACGATCGTATATTGCGCGCCGCCGAACATAACCTTGGCCTTACCGACATCCGTGGCCTTAATCTCGAGCTTTTCGGCCATCGTATCCGGAATAATCATACTATACGGATCAACTTCACCAGGCAGACGCTGGCCATTCTTATAGCCGAACCAGTCCCCGGCCAAAAACGCTCGCTTGTTGGAGGTGTTGAGGTCCATAATCTCAGCCTCGTCCGGGAGCATACCAACCGCCGCCCGAGCGTCATAGCTGAATTTGCCTTTTCTGACAGTCAGGAACGACTGCTCTCCCATACTCGTGCCAAAAAACCAGGCTCTGGGCGCCACCGGATAGACCTTGCCGCGCTTGCCCTCGTTGCCGAACTCGTCTTTGAGGAGTCGATAGGCGATTTCCTGCTGCGATTCCCACATAGCGCCACGGATCATAATACCGTCGTAGATATGTGTATCGGCATCTTTGCGAGCAGGAACTTTATTGAACCTCAGCGTCGAAACAATAGAGGTAAACGAAAGCACCGTGAACGTCAGCAGCACCAGGGTAATGCAGGTCAGCACTGTTCTTGCTTTTCGGCGCCTCATATTGGAGATACCAAGGGAGAACGCCGCAGCAGCGACACTCATTCGACCGATGTCCGCTTTATGAATACCACTGACAGAACGGTTGAACTGTTTGAGCTGTTCCTCGAACTTGCTCGACACGATGAAGATCACCAATACGCTAAGAGCGAGCATAATGAAGGCAATCAGAATGATAAACGAGTTGCCGAGCAATCGGAACGCCGGGTGCACGAAGTAGAACACCAGGAATATGAATGCGAATATCAAGAAGAACGCCAGAATCTGTTTGTACAGATCAGGGAACGCAAAGAATAATCGCTCGATGAAGAACGCAAACGGCAGAATTAGGAACAGATAGAAGATCACGCCGTTGACTACGTCCTGCGCAGTGCTGAATACCCCCGGATACGCTCTGGCTTCATAACCCCACGAGGCCCGGCAATAGGAGTCGAACACGCTGTAGTTCAGGCTGCCCTTGGCCGCATCAGCGTTGTCGAGCAGCTTTCTGGCCTGTCCGTGAAGCTCGCTTAATCCCTCATTTATGATCCCCTTGGACTCCAACCCCGATAGCCTGTCTTGGTCTATCTTCCACATGTCGTTGGCGACTTTATATGCCGTCTCGTTAAGAGTCCCACCGTCGCTGACATCATAGCCAATGCCCTCAGGGGCGGGTAGAGGATGCACGTAGACTTGAGTCGTCCCCGCGGGAAGAGCGGAGGTAAGTTGAATATCGCCCTGCAAAAGAGCAGGGTTGTTATAAGCCAGCTTAAATTCGCAGTGGTTTTTGCCCTTGAGTTGCTTATCGGTATATACGCCTTGGACAAACACCTGCAGCGGATCGCCTGTCGATATGAACTGGGCAGCCGATGCCGGAGTCGGCTTTGGCTGGTTGGTCTTTATCCAGACAGACTTCGATTCGGGCATTCTGGTCAAAACAGGCCCGCCGTCAGCCATCTTGCCGGATTTCAGATAGTTGTCTCCGGTGCAGGCTGCATTGTCATATACTCCGGCTATGTCGATCTGTAGAGGATTGCGCCCTGTTTCGGCTTTAATGGCAACAGTAACAACCTTCGCCGCAATTATCTTATCGTCATTGGTGCGTATATAGACCTTAGTTACATCAGAGACGGGTTTAACCGGGACCGGATCTCCGGCTTTCCAGTCGCGCGGAAGCGGCTTGGAGAGATCGCGGACATATTTGCTGTCCGGGAAATCCGCCGGCACACAGATATCCATACTGCCCAGGCTGCTGGCCAGACGCTGGTTTAGCGCATCCAGATAGTAATTACGGCCCTTGGCCTCTTTGTCGAGATATAGACCCTTTGCCGTAACATACCACGGCTTATCGGTCGTAACAATCTTGAATGGCTGGGCCGGGATCATCTGATCCGGAATCCAGCCTTCCTTGCCCGGCAGAACTCGAACAAACAAGCGATCAAGGGTTATCGGGATTGGCTCCTTGTTTGAATCGGTCTTCATTGGCTCATAGACCTGTCGAGCCACACTCACGATCCCGGATTCCTGCAGAGCCGCATCAGCGCCAGTCAGATCCTTAAGGTAGAAGCTCTTTGAATGGTCCTTCACATAGGCTAAATCGCGATAGATTCCCTCGATTCTGAGCTGCCAGTCCTGATTCGCGGGGAGCGCTCTCACGTAGGTGTCCTTGATCCTCGCCGGGACCACCTCGTTTTCGAGGGTAGAATTGAGCAGAAGAAGCCTGTTAGCCGCCGGCCCAGCGCTCATAATCATTTTAAGTCGAATACGTTTGGTATCGGTAGACTGCGCGGCCTTCTGTCCGCTCTTCACCGTGTCCTCAGTAAAGATAACCGCCATATCCTCGACGTGCGGGTTCTGTGGCTCCGGCACCGCCACCGCCACGCCGAATTGCTTGGGAGCGGCATTAGTGTCGCCTTCATAGACACTCATCCCCCCCAACGCTCGCAGAGACTGCGGGTCGATCAGGTCGTAGATCGATGTCGCCTTACAGTTGAAGACGATGATCGGCATATCTTTGAAACCCGTGGTGATCGGGAAACTGGTCGGGTAGAACTCGCCATACGAGCCTTGGTCAGGCGCGCAGATAATATCCCCATTGACCGGGTCGAGTTTGTATGCGCCAATCGACGTTGGCTTGGAAAATCCATATGCCGTGAGCGGCGCAACACCCGGAATCTCGAAGTAGCCTTGATCGCGGGACGGGTTGCGAGAATCGAAAACAGGCGTCGTTTTGTCGATAATATTAGCCCGAACGCCCATAAACGATTTGTGCGGACTGCGAACGACCGCCAGACAGTCCCCTACCCTCAAGTTAGGCACGAAACTCTTGCGCGGGTCATATTGAACGACGTTGCCGCTCAGCCTGGCAAATCCTCCCTGCAGACCCATCCTTGTAAATTTGCACGGCTCCTGCGCCCCGAATTTTGTAATAGGCTTGTGTACGACATAAACCGTCTTTGTACCGGCAGGCAGGGCTTGCGAGAGCCTGATCGAGCCATCGGCCTTAGCGGCTAGCTGCTTTTCATCCCGGGGCTTGTAGTATGTGACGCCTTTTCCGTTTTTACTAGTATAAATCCCCTGCACATATCCGAGCGTCAGCGGATCGGATACCCGAACGCTTCTGGGATTGATGACGTCCGCCGTCATTATCTCTTCATCCAGCGTGAGATTGGAGTCGTGGAACCACTGGTCGATGAGACATCCCAGCAGAGTAACTTGTTTACCGAGGTTACCGATGTTTACTCTATCGAGTGTGTCGAACGGCGTATCGGTCATTTGGCGACCGTCATCGATCGAGACAAACGATACACCCTTGCCGCCGGCCAGAGTCACAACCTCGCTGTCCAAGGCAAATTTGCCCGGCACAAAATTGCGCCAGTTTTTGCCTGAGATAGGGTTGACCCCGTCTGCGAATCGGGAAGCCTTATCATCAAAGAAACCCAACGCAGCAGCGATCCGCTCGGAGTTTTCGCGGCTACGGCCCGCAACATCGGAGAACTTACCCTGGATATCCTCTCGGTAGTCGTAGAAGTATCCTTTGTAGAATATTCCCACTCCCTGCGTCTGGCTGCTGAGGTCCAGCCCACTCCAAAGATAAAAATCTCTGGGCTGATTGACCGGCTGGAATCCTTTAGCCAGTTTGGCATAAACCCCGCACGTCGCACCAATCGACAGCGCCAACAAAAGCAGCGGCAAGCCGATCATCCACGGTCTGCCCTCCCTCGCCAGCTTCAGCTTTCCCCAGATCGCGTTTACGATCAATAGCAGAATCACCAGAAGAAGTATAGCCGTGACAGGAGTGGCCCACGTGCTCTTACCGGCCGGCCATGTCCTGGCGAGCCAGATATTGAGCGCACTTGGTATAACGTAGGAGTCGATATGATTCTCCATAAACGCCCGCATACCCGCCAGCCCCTGGTAGTGACCACTTGTGGCGATAAACATAACCGAACGTTTGGGAGCGAATTTAGGATCTTTATATAGCCGAGCAAGTTCCAGCATGCCCGCGATGCCGCACGTCGATTCCGCGCTGGGGGCAAGAGCCGGAACCACGGAGGTTCCATCGTAGGATGCATGCAGCACTATCCACTGCTTTTTGAGCTTAGGATCAGTGCCCTCGATCTCGCCAATGATGTTTCTGGCTTCGACCTTCTCCCACGGCATTTTGCAAAAAACTCTAGCCTGGAGTTGCGGCCGCCTGGAAGGATCGACTCTGTCGTATTGCTTATCAAGCCCGGCCAGCATTGCGCGAATTTCTGCTGCGTGAGCTTTGGATATCCAGAACCGAGGCATAGACACAGGAATAGCGCTGAATTTGGCCTCAGCCTCACCGCGCATCGTAGAATCCGGCTCAACAAACAACAGCACCTTCGCGCCCAGCCTGGGAGCATTGAGCCACTCAGTCCCTGAGTTGAAATCGACCAGCGCCGCGCAGCCCTCTACTACTTTTTCGTCAAAATCAGGAAGCCGCCCGCCTTTGCCATCGACCACATGCACAGGCAGCCCCGCCGGAGGCAGATGGCTGGTGCGAACAAGGTTCGGCCACAGCGCGTAGATTGGGAACTCGCGGCCGTTTATGACTATTTTGGAACCCTGGTCGATAGGGACGGTTACTTTGAACTTTTCCACCGAAACATTGGAAAGGCCGATGTTTCGGAACTGCTGTTCGATATGATCGGCAGCCTTCTCGCATCCCGGGTAACCAACTACTCGGGACGGGTATGCGGACAGCTTGGTAACATCGTCAGCCATTCGCCTGGAGTCGATGGATGCGGCGATTTCCCTGTAGCGATCCTTGACAGCGGGAGCGCAATCCGGAGTCGGCTCCGCCGGTTTGACTACGGTCTTAGTCGTCTTGACAACTTCCTGTTTGCCTTGCCCGGGCAAATAATTCCAGAAGCAAAGCACAAGAAACGTAAGGACGATTATCGCCAGGATAATGAGATTAGAGGTCCTGTATTTACTGATCGCCATACTCCTTCCCCTAGGTAAAATGGAAAAGGATTCCATCCGATGTGACGCGCTATTCGGCTAACGCAGCAACACGCGGGAATCGTGAGACGTCTTCAAAAGCAAGCCGTACAAGTAGAGTGTTCAACCGTCAGCGGCCTGCGTGGAAGCATTATAGCACAGCAATATCCACCGACGCAATAACCTGAAGACTGTATTTTTCTCAACGATTCGAGGCAATATGAGGCGGGTTCAAAGACGACTGCGAAAATACTGGGTTTTTGGCAGGTATCCAGTGCGCCGCCGGTTAAGTGATATGAGTTATGAGTGCAGCTAAAAGTTACCTGTTGGATATGGACGGCGTGCTTATGCGTGGAAATCAGCCGATCGCCGGCGCGCAGCAGTTTATCGAACGGCTGATTGAATCGCGAACCAAGTTCGCCATTTTGACGAACAACCCGATGTATACCCCGCGAGACCTGCAGCACAGGCTCGCAATGGCGGGATTGAATGTGGCCGAGAATCATTTGTTTACATCGGCGATGGCCACGGCTCAGTTTCTACACAGCCAGATGCCGAACGGATCGGCGTTTGTTATCGGTGAATCGGGCTTGACCAGCGCGATGCATGATGTGGGTTATGTGCTGAGTGAGAGTCAACCCGACTACGTTGTGCTAGGAGAGACTACCAACTACAGCTTCGAGAGAATCACCCGAGCAGTGCGCTTAATCACGCAGGGAGCGAGATTCATCGCAACCAACCCCGACGCAACAGGGCCAACCGACAAGGGGATACAGCCGGCCTGCGGAGCGATGGCGGCGCTGATTGAGTCTGCGACAGGAATTAAGGCGTATTTTGTCGGCAAGCCCAACCCGCTCATGATGCGCAGTGCCTTGCGATTCCTCGGCTCGCATTCTGAAGAAACGGTGATGGTTGGTGACAGGATGGACACCGATGTAATTGCCGGTGTGGAAAGCGGCCTGGAGACAATTCTCGTGCTCTCCGGGGTGACAAAAGAAGAACAGATCGGGCTATATCCATATCGCCCCACCCATACGGTTTCTTCAGTAGCCGAAATAGAAATATAAACCTGCATCCCGCAGTGTCAGCACGCAGTTAGATGGATATACTGTGATTAGCAAAACGGGATGGAGGTATCCGATTGATACGCGCCCTGCTCATCTTCGCGTGTGCTATCTTTTCTCTTACACAGGCGCAAGCCTCCAACCAATCTACTGATCCGCCAATGGTTGAGTTTTTCAAGGGAATTTGTGGCGAGTGGGTCGGAGTCTGTCGGCAGTCCACCGATGGCAAATTCGCAGAAGACAAGTATTTCCATGCGGTCGTGAGCGAGACGGCAGCGGGTTCATACGAAGCGAAATTCGAGTATTTCGCCATAGACACCAACCGGACGATGATAAAAATCGGTGGGTCCACTATCACCACAACCATAGCTTCGGACGGTATCAGCGCCACCGGAACAGTGGTCGGGAATGGAGAGGTATTGCTGGATAAAAAACCAAAGAAACAGGAACATGTCGTCACCGAAATCCTGACTTGCTGCAAATCGGGTGTACTTCAGGCTAAAGGCTCTGGATCCTTGAAAGTCTATGGCCTGCCTCTTGGCGTCGGACAATCCGGCAAAGTCCGAGATGAGACAAGTCACTGGACGCTGTCTAATGGCGCTTTATCCATAACCCAGAATATGAGCATAGCGTTTCGTGCGTTATGCTTCAGTAAAGTATTTCGAGTAGCCGCTTCCTATACAGCGGTTCGAGGGAAAGACTTCTCCCAGCTTTGCCAGGTGAAGTCGGCGGCGGAATCCGCCAGATAGCAGATCGGAATACGCGCTAATGCAAAATCCCCCGACTATACAGCCGGGGGATTTTTTATGCTGATAAGCTCGAAAAGCTTATTTGTCTCTGGAGACAGCCCTGCCTGACTCCTCGATGACCGCCTGGGCAGCCGCGAGTCGAGCGACAGGTGTTCGCTTGGGCGAGCAAGACACGTAGTTCAGGCCGATCTTGTGGCAGAACTTCACTGAGTCCGGATCGCCACCGTGCTCTCCGCAGATGCCAAGTTTGATCGTCGGATTGACCTTTTTGGCGTCCTCAACGCAGATGCTCATCATTCGTCCGATTCCCTTTTCGTCGATGGTCTCGGTGGGGTCGGCCTTGAATATCTGCTTGTCGATGTAGACAGGCAGGAACCTGCCGGCATCGTCGCGGGAAATACCATAGCCCATCTGGGTCAGGTCGTTGGTTCCGAAGCTGAAGAATTGAGCCTCCGGCGCGATCTCGTCAGCAGTCAGAGCAGCTCGCGGAATCTCGATCATTGTCCCGATCATATACTCGACTTCGATTCCTTCTTCTTTCATCGTCCGCTCGGCGATGGGAATGAGCTGCTCCTTGAGGTGGGTAAGCTCGTTGACGGTCCCAATAAGCGGGATCATAATCTCTGGATGCACTTCCATACCGGATTTTTTGACCTCGCATGCCGCGCCAATAATAGCGCCAACCTGCATGTTGACTATACCGGGGAAGTAAATCGACAATCGGCAGCCCCGCAGACCGAGCATCGGGTTAGCCTCGTGCATATCTTCGACGCCTGCGAGCAGCTTGCCCTGCTGAGCGATTGCGACTCCACTTCCGCCTTCATCCATCAGCCTGCGCAACTCTGTGCGGATGCTGTCGGAGGCGGGCAGGAACTCGTGCAGCGGCGGGTCGATCAGTCTGATGGTGACCGGCTTGCCGCCCATCGCCTTGAAGATGCCGACGAAGTCTTCTCGCTGCTGGACCAGCAATTTCGCCAATGCCGCGTCGCGGACTTCTTCGTTCTCAGCAAGGATCATATCACGAACGAAAGGAGCGCGGTCTGCGCCGAGGAACATGTGCTCCGTTCGGCAAAGGCCGATGCCTTCGGCTCCGAGGTTGATGGCTTCAGTAGCATGCTCCGGGGTGTCTGCGTTAGCGCGGACTCCCAGTTTGCGGAACTCGTCCGCCCACCCCATAAAGATTCCGAAGTCGCCGGTCACGGACGCAGGCTCGGTCTCGAGTTCGACATTGTATACGAGTCCCAACGTTCCATCAATGGTTATGACTTCGCCTTCTTTTACGGTCACACCGTTAGCCGAAAAACTGCGAGCAGCCTCGTCGATCTTCAGCGCACCACAACCGCAGACAGTGGGTATGCCATACTGACGAGCAACCAGCGCCGCATGGCTGGTTCGACCGCCAAGCTGGGTCAAAACTCCCTTGGATGCAAGCATTCCGCCCAAATCGTCCGGGTTGGTCTCTTTTCGGACGAGGATGACTTTTTTGCCCTCAGCAGCCATAGCGATAGCCGTTTTGCCATCAAGCGCGACATGTCCGGAAGCTCCGCCTGGGCCAGCGTTCAGACCCTTGGCGATCTCCTTGATGCCCTTGCTGCTCTTGATTCGCGGGTGGAGAAGCTGCTCAAGCGCCTCCGGCGGAACGCGAGTCAGGGCTTCTTCCTTGGTGACGAGTTTCTCATTTACCATGTCAACAGCGATCTTGACAGCGGCAACCCCTGTGCGCTTGCCTGCTCGGCATTGAAGGATAAACAGTCGGCCCTTCTCAATTGTAAACTCGATATCCTGCATATCGCGATAGTGATCTTCGAGCTTCTGCGCGATGTTTACAAACTCTTTATAAATCTCAGGAAATTCATCTTCGAGATGGCTGATCTCTTCGGGAGTGCGCACCCCCGCGACAACGTCTTCGCCCTGCGCGTTCTTGAGGAACTCGCCGAACAGATGATGCTCGCCAGTGGCTGCGTTTCGTGTGAACGCCACGCCCGTGCCGCAATCTTCGCCCATATTCCCGAAGACCATCGTCTGCACGTTAACGGCTGTGCCGAGGTCGTGGGAGATCTTCTCGCGGTTGCGATAGATTATGGCTCGCTCGTTGTTCCAGCTTTTGAAGACAGCGATAATAGACAGTCGGAGCTGCTCCATTGCGTCGGTGGGGAAGTCGCTGCCCGTGACTTCCTTGAAATACACTTTATACTGCGCGCAAAGCTCTTTCAGCCCAGCCGCATCGACTTCTGTGTCGGATTTGGCGCCTTTTTGTTCTTTGAGGGCGTCAAATATGTGCTCGAAGTTGTGCTTTGTAAGCTGCGGATAGTCCCCTGACAAAACGATGTCGGAGAACATCATAAGGAATCGGCGATAGGCGTCATATGCGAAGCGCTCATTGCCGGTGGCTGCGACGATGCTTTTCAGGGTATCGTCATTAAGACCGAGGTTCAAAACGGTATCCATCATACCCGGCATNNAGTCCCAGGCGAAGCGCTCGTCGCCTGAGAACTCGACGAGGCCGAGCACGGACTCATCGTTGAGACCGATGTTCAGGACCGTCTCCATCATGCCGGGCATCGAGAACTTCGCGCCGGAACGGACGGAAACAAGCAACGGGTTCGCCGGGTCGCCGAGTTTCTTGCCCATGTCTTTTTCGACATCTGCAAGCGCAGCTATCACTTCTTCCCACAACCCATCGGGCAGTTCGCCGAGTTTCGTATACTCGTTGCAGGTCTCGGTGGTAATGGTGAAGCCGGGGGGGACGTTGAGGCCGATGTTTGTCATCTCGGCCAGATTAGCGCCTTTGCCGCCAAGCAGGTCCCTCATCGTCGCGTTACCCTCTCGGAAGAGGTATACGCGCTTCGTGTTTGCCATGTAGGTAGATCCTCCTGTTATGTTACCGATAACGTCGTCTTTGTCCGGGCCAAAGCCCTGCCGCATTGGGCGCGACGACGATTATGTACCAACTTTAGGTATTCGCCCACACCTGCCTATATTCCTTCTATATAAATAAAATAAAAAAGACAATGACTCAAACGCGCCGAAAACGCCTGCCGGCAGGCCATCGCTACCTGGGCGTTTCGACCTCGGCTAGTGTGGATTCTATGACGCGCTCGGATGTGAGACCCTCGATCTCAGCTTCCGCGCGGAGAATTAACCTGTGGCGAAGAATTGGGGCTGCGAGCCGCTTCACGTCGTCCGGAATGACAAATCCCCTGCCGCTGAGAGCCGCCAGGGCCTTTGATCCCAGCAGCAGCCAGATCGACGCTCTTGGACTGGCCCCGAGGACAATGGCTGGGTTTTCACGGGTTCGACGGACGAGTTTTGCAATATATTCGATTATGGATGGCTCCACAACAACCGCTGTCACCACCCGCCGCAGCTCGATTAGCAGATTGGCATCGAGCACGGGAACGATTCCGGCCGCTTCGAGGCGAATGGAGTTGAAGCCAAGATTGTAGCGCGACAGCATCTGTGTTTCCGTCTGCACAGCCGGATAGGGCACAACCGTTTTGAACATAAATCGGTCCAACTCAGCCTCAGGGAGCGGATATGTGCCTTCGTATTCGATGGGGTTCTGAGTGGCGAGCACTGTGAACACAGGGCTGAGAGAGTGTGTCTCGCCATCGATTGTGACGCGCCTCTCCTGCATAGCCTCCAACAAGGCCGCCTGGGTCTTTGGAGGAGTTCGATTGATCTCATCGGCGAGCAGTATGCCCGTAAAAATCGGCCCTTTGCGCAAAGTGAATTTGGCGCCTGCAGGGTCGAATACGTTGGTTCCGAGCACATCCGACGGCATTAGATCGGGTGTAAATTGAACCCGACTGAAATCCACCGACAAAGCCATAGAAAGCGCGCGGGCAATGAGGGTCTTGGCGGTTCCGGGCACGCCCTCGAGAAGCACATGCCCTTCACACATCAAAGCCACCAGCAGTTGATCGATAACCTCGCTCTGGCCGACGACAGCCTTGGCGATTTCATCTTTAATCCGCTGCGCTATCTCCGGGACAGCGCCGATCTCATACTGTGAATCCGACAATTGCAGACTCCTTGCCTATAGATCAGCCCTTCACCCCGGATATGACCACACCCTGGATAAAGTATTTCTGCCCGCAGAAGAACAGAATCAGCAGCGGCATCATAACAACCGCCGACGCCGCCATCAGATAGTTCCAATCAGTGGCATATTGTCCCTGGAACGCATATAACCCCAGCGCTAACGTGCGCTTCGCCGGGCTGGAGAGGTAGATCAGCGGCCCGAGGAAGTCGTTCCAATTGTTCATAAAAGAGAAAATCGCCAGCGTAGCCAAAGCAGGCTTGATCTGCGGCAGCAGAACCTTATAGAAAATCTGCAGGGTGCTCGCGCCATCGATTCTGGCCGCCTCATCCATCTCGTACGGAACCGTCATATAATACTGCCGCAGCAGGAAGATAAAGAAAGCCGAGCCGAAGAAACTGGGCAGGGTCAGCGGAACGAATGTGTCATAAAACCCCAGAGTCGACCATATTTTGAAGACCGGGATCATCGT
>LSQX01380060.1_pt2 | contig 32549 bp, 22 predicted proteins | sample 654561 | NCBI WGS metagenome assembly LSQX01 (sample SAMN04489861, study PRJNA283612) | anaerobic digester metagenome | isolation source: 4 biogas reactors fed with cattle manure at either 37C or 55C with and... | place: Denmark: Kongens Lyngby | collected 2014 | reverse complement strand
GGTCAATTCCCATTCCCATTCCCGAAGTTGGCGGCATTCCGTATTCCAGTGCCCGCAGAAAATCGTGATCGATAAGCATCGCTTCATCATCGCCTTTTTCAAGCAGTTTAAGCTGATCTTCAAACCTTTCGCGCTGATCGATGGGGTCATTCAGTTCGGAATAGGCATTTAAAATCTCTTTTCCGTTCACCATCAACTCAAAACGCTCGGTCAGTTCGGGATTGTTTCGGTGCTTTTTGGTCAGTGGCGACATTTCAATCGGATAATCGGTAATGAATGTGGGCTGAATATAATGAGCTTCGCATTTCTCGCCAAAAATTTCGTCAATGAGCTTGCCTTTTCCCATTCCGGGGTCTGTTTCAATGCCCAATTTATCGCAAATCTCACGCAGTTCTTCTTCGGTTTTTCCCAAAATATTGTAACCCGTGTGCTCCTGAATGGCATCAGCCATGGTAACCCGTGCATAGGGAGTTTTGAAGTCAAGAATTTTGTCGCCAACCTGAACTTTTGTAGTTCCGTGAAGCGCCAGCGCCACACGCTCCAGAATTTGCTCAGTAAATTCCATCATCCAGATGTAATCCTTGTATGCCACATAAATTTCCATCCCGGTGAATTCCGGATTGTGTGTCCTGTCCATTCCTTCGTTACGGAAATTTTTTGCGAACTCATAAACTCCGTCAAAACCGCCAACAATAAGGCGCTTCAGATAAAGTTCATTGGCAATGCGCAAATAGAGCGGAATATTCAGCGAGTTATGATATGTTTCAAACGGACGGGCTGCCGCACCGCCGGGAATTGACTGCAAAATCGGGGTTTCCACTTCAAGGTATCCGTATTCATTGAACATCTGCCGGATGGTATCCACAATTTTTGTACGTTTCAGAAAAACATCTTTCACCTGCGGATTGACAATCAAATCGACATATCGCTGACGGTAACGCTGTTCAGGGTCGGTGAAAGCATCATAAGTTTTGCCGTCCTTCTCCTTAACAGACGGAAGCGGGCGCAATGATTTGCTCAGCACCGTAAATTTTTTCACATGAACCGTGATTTCACCCATTTTGGTTTTAAACACAAAACCTTCAACACCAATTATATCTCCGCGGTCTAAGAACTTTTTGAATACATCATTATAGAGCGTTTTATCTTCACCCGGGCAAATTTCATCACGGCTCAGGTAAAGCTGGATTCGTCCTTCGCTGTCCTGCAGTTCCACAAAAGAGGCATTCCCCATGATTCTTCTGCCCATAATCCGTCCGGCAATGCTCACATTGCGCTGTTCGGTTTCAGAATCGTCAAATTTTTCCCTGATGTCGCGTGAAGTTGCATTCACTGTATATTCGGCTGCCGGATAGGGATCTATGCCTGCGTTGCGCAGTTTTTTTAAAGACTCCCGGCGAATAATTTCCTGTTCTTTTAATTCCTGATGGTTCATTTTTTCTTACTTCAAACTAAATTTTTTCAAAAATAGAAAAAAAGTGTGTGGAATCGTTTTTTTGAAACTGCCTCATCTGTAACGTTAACTATGTGGCAAGTTTGAGTGGATAAATTTGTGATTAAAATGAAAGCCGTCAATTGGTTGTTAGCGGTTGAGTTTTTGGCTTTGATTAGTGAGGATTAGGTAGTGATTGAGGAAATTAAGTGGTGATTAAGTCGTTAATGAAGTGATTGATTTTGCCACAAAAACTTATCTGCCTTTAGTAGCAGGACAAAACTCAATCAGCCTGCTGCCAGCTTCAAAAGATTTTTCGCACAGCGAAAAATGACCTTACATTTTACATACAGAGCTGGTCATCAGGCGGCTGCACCATCTGACAACCAGCCCCTACCACACGAGTGGGATTATTCCACACAAAGTGCGAAAACTTCTTTTCCCTCCAAACCTGTCTGTTCCGGTCAACTCGGGGTTCGCATTGAATACACTTTTTCTACCCTGCCAAAGGCAGGCAAGCTTTGGGAAAGTTAGATGGGTCTCCCTTCGTATTGCATCTTTCTGGAAGTCATATCGGATTCAATATTTCTAATTTGCCGACTTAACAATAAAAAACCACACCATTCCCTGTTTTCCATATTTGTCGCGAACGGTTTTCAGCGCCCGATATACCTGTTTTCGGGCTGACTCAACAGTAATGTTCATCAATTTTGCAACTTCATCATACTCTAAAGACAAATTATAGCGTAGATACAGCGCCTCTTTCTGCCCGGATGGAAGGATTTGCAGCATTTCATTCACCCGCTGATTCAGCTCCGACTCCTTCTCATTTTCAATAATGGTCGTTTCAATGCTGTACTCTGTTTGAAAAGTCAGCTCAAGCTCTTCGGTGCTTACTTTTTTGCGGTTTCGTTTCAGCTTTTTTATAAGATTTCGTTTCAGAGCCAAAATCAGATAGAAACGCAGTTTTTCCGGAGTTGCATTGTTTTTATTCCGCTTGAGATATAAATCCAAAAAGACCTCCTGAATAGCATCCTTCACTAAATTATCATCGGCGCACAACTTGGTGCCATAGCGATAAAGCGCATCTACATGCAGATTGTAAAAGTGCGCAAAAGCCTCTTTGTCGCCTGCAAGAAAACTCTTCCAAAGTAATGAAACGATGCTTTCTTTCATGGGTTTATGCATGATTTGAATATCTCCACGGCAAAGATAAATAACTTAATAAGCCAAAAATAGCAAAATAAAAACTTAACGCGTTTCAAAATACAAACAGACTGACTACCCATAAATTAATTGCAGGACACAAACAAAAATTCATCTAACCAAAGAGTAAGCGAGTTACACCAGTATCTGCCTGATTGACATTTCGCTCTTCTTTTTATTGAATAATGTAAGTCGGATTTCACTGAACGGTAACCATATATTTCCCGGATGACAAACTGAACTTTCCATTTTGAAGTCCTTCAATATTTTCAGCGCTGAAAGCAGGATCAGAAACAGATTTTAGCTGAATCTGCTGTTCCGGCTGCTTGTCCAATGCTATTGCCGCTTCAGCATCTTGTGGAATTTCAAATTCGTAGGTTACCTGGTTCCCGTTCTTTTTCCAGTTTGAAATAATCTTACCAAAAGGCGATTTATAAGAAGTGTTGGCAAATTCGAGATTTTCGGGAATAAATGGCGCCAGAACAAACTTCTCAAATCCCGGATTTTCAATGTCGGGTCGAATTCCGCCAATCCACCGATAAAACCACTCTGTAACGCTTCCAAACATCGGATGGCAGTTTGAATAGGTATTATCACTCTCTTTCCAGGTTTCCCAAATGGTGGTAGCGCCCCGGTCAATCATAAAACCCCATCCGGGGAACTCACGGCTGTTTACGATTTTATACACCTCAGCCGGCGATACATATTCCGACAAAACCTCAAGAATGTGCTTCGTTCCGAAAATTCCGGTTGTTAAATGCCCGGCAGGGGCTTTCTGAACAGCTGCCATTAACGAATCCACTGCTGCGGGTATCTCATCTTCAGGAATTACCCCATAATAAAGCAGGGTTGAAAAAAGAGTTTGGCGGTTAATTTCCGCTGTATATGGCTTGTCCCAGAACTCTTCCTTCAAACGCTCTCTTATTTTATCCGCAAGCTGAACATAAAGCTTCTCATTTTCAGCATCATTCATCAAAAAGGCAAATTTTTGCATAATTTCCGCACATTTCAGATAGTGTGCAGTTCCCGTCAGTTCCACAGGCACCGGAATCAGCGATTCATGGTCGCCCAAACCAAAATCCACCCACCCGTCAGGGTGAAGCCGGGCAGCCTTTTCCATCCATTTTTTGTTCAGCGCATACATCTCCTCAACAAAATCGAGATCGCTATAATATAAATAGAGATAATACTGGGTAATCAGAAAAGCCGACTCCCAGCTCAACCCGCAATATTCAATTCCGACAAACGGCGCCGTATCCACAAAACCGGTATCATTCATGGCGTCCAGCCAGTCATAAATGGTTTTTTGATAGAATGTTTTCATATCATAATTGTAGATATATGATTCACTAACAGCATTTAAATCACCACCATAACCAAATTTCTCACGTGCAGCACAATCAGATTGCACGCTAATCAGATTTGCAAGAAAGGTCCGTCGAGTAGCTTCCTGAATCGAATTTAAAAGGGAATTGGAGCTGGAAAACTCATTGTCCGAAACAACATTTGTACTCAAAAACAACCCTTCAATATCATCAGCCTCCGGTTTTTGCCTTAAACCTGCAATCTCCATATATCGGTAGGTGTGAAATGTAAATTCGGGCTGATACCAGATTTCAGATTCATTTCCAAAAATATAAGTGTCAGTTTGCCATGCGGTGTCCGGCGCAAATGGACCACCCATCCCGCTTCTTTTAATTTGTCCGCAAACAGCAGTCATCGGATTCAGCTCTCCATCGGGATAAACCCGCTCTCCAAACCTGAAAACAATAGAGTCGCCGGGCTCACCTTTTAGCCTGATTCTGTAAACTCCGGTGAAATTAACACCCATGTCGGCAATGTAAATGTCATTGCGCGACGAATAAATTTCAACCGGGCGGATAGTTTCCCGAATTTGAATTCCCGGGAAAAAAGCTTTTTGCAAATTTCCACCGGGACCTGACGAAACAACAGACGTTAGCCATTCAGAGTCATCAAACTCCGTTTTATCCCATCCCGGAATCTCTGTTCGGGCATCATAAACTTCACCCAAATAGACGTTGTTTTTAAGCAGTGGTCCATAACTATATTTCCAGTCTTCATCGGTTACAATCTCACTGAACTTTCCATTTTCGTGCTCCAGAACAATTTTCGCAATAAATGCAGGGTGCCCGGTATTCAAAGCATCTCTCATGTTGCGGCTTCCCCACATGCGCAAGGGCAATGGGTTGTAAAATCCATTCCCGAGCGTTACGCCAATGCAATTCTCTCCGGCATTTACCATTTCCGAAATATCATATTCGGAATAATAAATTCGCTTGCTGAAATCTGTCCATGCCGGATCGAGAAAGTTTTTACCAACTCTGCTGCCGTTAACTGATGCTCTGTAATAGCCGGCTGCCGTAATCAAAAGCTTAACCGATTTTACATCACTTTCAATTTTAAACTCTTTCCTAAAAAGCGGTGCAGGATTATCCTGATAGAAAAGCGAGTCGTTTTCCGGCTGTGATTTATGGTCAGTAATCCATTTTTCTGCGCCGGTATCATCCAACCCTAAATAATGATTACGATTTGAGCCGGTATAGCACCCTGAAAATAAAAGCAGTAGCGCAATAAACGGTATAATCTTAAAACGTAATCTGTTTTTTTCTTTGCTGTGAATGTACATTTTTATGTTTTTAAGTGATTTTTGATACTCTTTTTGAAAACTGAATAAAAATAGAATAAATTTTCCTCTAACGCGACTATCCTTAAATATATCATCAAAAAAGAAAAAGCTCCCTCTAACTCACCAAAGCTTGCCTGCCTTTGGCAGGGAAGAAAAAGTGCATTCAACACGAACTCCGAGTTGACTGAGACAGGCTGGCTACTATTGTGGCGCTTATTTATTCCTGCTCCGCAGGAATTCAATGTGTAATGAGACGCAAGACGATTAGCACCAAGAATCAAGATTTTCTGCAAACTGTTATTTCAGAAAATTTTAGTGATTTAGCAGCAAAAATTAAAAACTTATGTGCCCTATTCTATTCGAAATATATTCACGAACTGCTTGAAAAACTTCATGGAATTCATTAATTTTATCCCGAAATTCAAAGTCAAAAAACAGAATGAAAAACCTTATTTATTTCGCTTTTTCTGCAATTCTTGCAATGCTTTTGGGCTGTGCGCCTAAAGAACAACAAATCAACACACTCACCAAAAAAGAGATTGCCGGCGGCTGGGAATTGCTATTTGACGGCAATTCGTTAGATAACTGGAAAACTTTTAACGGTGGTGAAGTTGCCGGATGGAAGGTCATAGATGGCATTTTACACAATTCAGGCGTTGGCTCAGACCACGGCGGCGATATTATCACAAAAAAAGAGTTTCAGAATTTTGAACTTTATCTCGAATGGAAGGTGACGCCGGAAAGCAATTCCGGCGTCTTTTATCATTGCCAGGAAGGCATTGTAAATGCGATTTATGAATCCGGACCGGAGTATCAGCTGATTGATGACAAGGGCTGGCCTACTAAACTAAAAGACAGTCAGTATTCCGGTGCAAATTATGATATGCACGCACCTCAAAATGCTGAAGTGGCGCCTATTGATGAATGGAACAAAACAAGCATCCTTATCAACGGACCGCATGTTGAACACTGGCTGAACGGGAAAAAAGTTATTGAATATGAGCTTTGGAGCGATGAATGGAAAGCGTTGAAGGAAAACAGCAAATGGAAGGACAGACCATATTACGGCATGTCTGAAAAAGGGCATATCGGATTACAGGACCATGGTGGATTGTGCATGTTCCGAAATATAAAAATCAGGGAGTTGTAGCGTCCAGGTATCCGGCGGCAGCTTCTACCTGCTCATACCACTCTTTTCCGTATTTTCTGGTTAATGGCTCCTTCAAAAACTCGTAAATCCTCACATTAAGCGACTTACCACAGCTACGTGCAGGCTTGCAGATATCAATTTTCTGATAATTTAGAGCATCAAAATTTTCGTATTCTGCAATCCGAATCGGAAAAAGATGGCATGAAATCGGTTTTCTGAAATGGGTTTTCTTTTCAAAATAAGCCTTTTCAATGGCGCATTTCACAATTCCGTTTTCATCAAAAAAGGAGTAGGCACACTGCCGGTTATTTACTAACGGCGTTACTAAATCGCCATCGTGGTCAATGACGGAAAATCCCTGTTTTTGAATCTCCTTTTGATGATCCTCCGGCAAAAACTCCCGAAAATTCTCATATTCATTTTCGATTATTTTTGCTTCGTCAGGGGTGAGCGGTGCACCCGACTCCCCTTCAACGCAGCAAGCCCCCTTGCACTTCAGCAAATCACAAACAAAATGCTCCTCAAATATTTCCCGGCTGAGAATCGCACGTCCAATTTCAATCATGGATAAGATTCTTTCCGGTCATTTCAGCAGGAACTTCAAGTCCCATTAAATTCAAAAGTGTAGGAGCAACATCAGCAAGAATGCCGTTGTCAATTTTCATATCTGTTTTGTCATTGCTTACAAAAATGCAGGGAACGGGGTTCAGGGAGTGCGCCGTATTTGCCGAGCCATCATCGTTAAGTGCATTGTCTGCATTTCCATGGTCGGCAATAACCAGAACATTGTAGTTCCCCTCTAAAGCGGCTTCAACCACTTCCTTCGCACATTGATCCACAGCCTCAACAGCTTTCCAGATCGCTTCATAAACACCGGTGTGCCCCACCATATCGCCATTTGCAAAGTTGAGACAAACAAAATCGGCTTCTCCGTTTCTGAGTTTCGGCACAATGGCATTCTTAATTTCAGGAGCCGACATTTCCGGCTGAAGATCATAGGTCGGCACTCTTGGCGACTGAACCAAAATCCGCTCTTCCCCTTCAAAAGGTTCTTCACGTCCACCACTGAAAAAGAAAGTTACATGTGCATATTTTTCGGTTTCAGCAATCCGTATCTGTTTCAAACCGGCATTTGCCACAACCTGCCCCATGGTATTCGTTACGTTATCCTTATCGAAAATAACATTGATGCCTTCAAAATCCGACTTGTAATTGGTCATGGTGTACCACTGCAAATCCATTGTTTTCATTCCGTATTCCGGAAGGTCCTGCTGCGTAAACGCAATGGTGGTCTGACGAAGCCGGTCGGTGCGGAAATTATAGCATATCACCACATCTCCCTCCTCAATTGTTGTCAGCGGATTACCATTTTCGTCCACCATAACAATGGGTTTCAAAAATTCATCGGTAACGCCATTGTCATAAGATTTTTGAATTGCAGCCAAAATATCTGTTGCTTTTTCTCCCTTCCCGGTGGTGTAAAGATCGTAAGCCAGCTTCAGGCGGTCATAGTTTTTATCCCGGTCCATACCATAGTAGCGCCCGATAAGCGATGCAAACCTGGCGTTGGTATCTTTCAATGCATCCAGATCTGCTTCGACAAATCCATATCCTGAATGCGGATCGGTATCGCGCCCGTCGGTTAAACCATGAACAAAAATATTTTTCAGTCCCATGTCGGTGGCAATCTTGCTCAGTGCAACCATGTGACTGCTAAGCGCATGAACTCCTCCCGGACCGATAAGTCCGATTAGGTGTACTTTTTTATTTTTATCCTTTGCGTAGGTAAATGCTTCCACAACCCGGGGGTTCGTCCAGAGTGATTTATCCTTTATTGAACGGGTAATTTTCACCATATCCTGATAGAGCACCCGTCCGGCACCAATATTCAGATGCCCGACTTCGGAATTGCCCATTTGCCCGTCGGGCAATCCAACATTTTCTCCGGATGCAAGCAGTTGCGAATGCGGATATTTTTTAACTATTGAATCTATAAACGGCGTTGACGCCTGTGATACGATATCGCGTTTTGTGCCATCGCCGATTCCCCATCCATCGAGAATAACCAGCAATGCTTTTTGATAATCAGCCATTATTTTTGTGAATTTTAATAGAATTTGGATCGTTGATCTTTAACATCTGCCTTCTCGCGATAAGCATTGTAAGCCTGCGACATAGCACGCGAAGACAGATTTTGTATCATTCTCTCCCTCTCATCTGCAACCTCCTGCTCCTCTCCATCGTTGGCAGAAGTTACCTTAACAATGAAGACGCCGTTGTTGCCGGCAATCGGTTGTGAAATCTTATCCGGCTCGCAACCTGAAACCAGTCCGGCAATCTTGGGCTCCATTCCGGCGCCCGGTATCTGAAACGAAGTGAAATTGATATTTGAAGCATCTTTAACGGTAGTTCCCAGATCAGATGCAATTGCATCCAGATCGGTCTTCCCTTCCATCGCTTTTTTTGCCTTTTCAATCAAGAGTTTTGATTTCTTTTCTTTTAAAACAGCAAGTTCAACACGGGTTTTAACACTTTCAAAACTGGCAGTACCCTCTTCGGTAGCCGAAACAAGCGTAGCAATTACAAAATTGTCTCCGAAATCGAAAATTGTGGAACCCTGAGTATCCTGAACAACGGTATTCACTTTTGATGTGTACGCAGCTCTGACAAGCGGACGGGAGTTATCTAAATTGGAAACACCTCTGTCGTTTTCATTTAATGAAGCTGTCTTTTTCTCCAGCTTTTGCTCCTCTACGGCAGCATCAAAATCTGCTTTAGTGAAATTCTTCCCGGCAAATTCACTTGCCTGGGCATAAACTTTCTGATAGGTCTGCGTGCCCGGCGAAACATTTCTGATAAGCGTGGCAACCTGTACCTGCTTAGACTCCTTACCCCGGCGGGTTGTCTGAACAATGTGAATACCAAACTGAGAATTCACAATGGTAACTTCATTAACTTTGTTGTTGAAAGCAGCTTCTTCAAACGGTTTAACCATCATGCCGCGCCCAAACCAGCCCAATTCGCCTCCCTGAATGGCAGAACCCTGATCAGTTGAATACTGCATCGCCAGCTCAGCAAAATTACTGCCGCCTTCAATCGCTTTTTTCAGGCTGTCAGCCAATGCCTGATTAATAATCATCTCTTCCTGACTTTCAACCCTCAAAAGAATATGCCTTGCTTCAACAGAGTCAGGCAGCATTTGAACAGCATGAAGTTTTGCTAATCTGTAAGAATCATCCTCGAAATAGGGACCCAAAATATCTCCCTCTTCCGCATTGGTTTCATAAATCCACATTGCAATATCTTCGGGCAGGTCTGCCTGCTTTTGCCAGGTGTCATCAAAAGCAACATCAGAGTTTGAATTCACAAAACTGACGTCATCAGTGGTCGAAGCAAAATCGGAAACAATGTCGTTAATCCATTTTTCCGATTGCTCAAAATCCTGTTTTGAGGGAACCACCGGAAAAGTGATATATTCAATCTGACGCATTTTTTCCTGCTTATACGAATCCTGATTTTTGCTGTAGTAATCTCTCAACTCTTTTTCTGTTGCAACCACCTGACTGTCCGGCACAGTGTTGTGATTCATCATAATATAATCAAAATTCACCTGTCTGCTTCTTGAACTCAGGCTGCTTTCTGCTTCAGGCGTTGTAACGTAAATTCCTTTTGCAACCAGATTATTGTACTTGCTCTGAATACGGTCCTCTTCAATCTGCTTTTCAATATATAACCAATATTGACGCTGCTCCGGAGCCACTCCGGTTTCCAGATTTCTGAGAAATTCCACAACCGCGCCCCGGTCAACCTGCCCCGTGTTGGGATTGCGGAAAAGTTGCTGCACTATTGGGTGAAGATTGGTTCCCTGAAGCATGTCAAAAAATTCGTCGTCACTAACGGTAACTCCCAATTTTTTATAAACATCGTCCATAACCAGATCCCGGACTATCGTCTGCCAGGTTTGCTCACGAACCTGTACCCAGGTATTCTCATCTAACTGATTTTGCTGGGTATTCATTCTGTATATATCGCCCAATTTTTCCACCTGCTGATGAAAATCAGGATAAAGTATGGTTTCCCCGTTTACCTCACCGATTTTCATTCGGTTTCCCTGAAAAATTGAGCTGCCTCCCTGAAACATGTCGCCAAGGATAAAAGCAGCCAATGATATACCGATAACTATTGCTACCAGCATCCCTGCCTTTGTACGAATTGTTTGTAACGTTGCCATTGATTTACAGTTCTTTTATTGTAAATTTTTACTTATTTTTTTGAAGCTACGAAGATAGTAATTTTCAAAAGAATCGATAAAATATAATTTTCTTTTGAAATATTTCACATCTAACAGTGCGAACATCTGATAACCAAAACAATAAGCCATGAAACCCATGTTGTTTTTTTGCTTTTCACACTTCTGAAAATTCTTTTCTTTTACATTAAAGTAAGAATTGTATCTGCCGGTTTTCAGTTTCCGATATCCAGCACGCCCTGTTCACGAATGGGATGACGCTCCCTGAATGTTGACTCACCGGTTGAATCAGGCGGCATATCGTGCCGGTTGGTTTCCATGGTAATATATATGGTACCTTTTGGATTTTTTATTCGCCAGTTTTGCAGAGACTGATCCGATTGAAAACCGATACCGCTGATAATCTGATCTGCACGTATGATGCGCACAAATTCTTCCGTGTGAATTCTCTCTTCCTTTTCTTCCCAGATAAGGTGCTCCGTTTTCAGCGTATCTCCCTGAGCATTGGTGGCAATCACATTATTTTTGGCTTCCCATCGGTCTTCCTTTTCAAATTGCTTGGCATAATCTGCCGTAATGCTCGATATGATTTTTTGATTTGCGTCGTATTTAATCAGCTCAATTCCCTGTGGAAATTCCACATACGGTTTTCCTTCGCCCTCATATCTGAGAAGTTTGGGTGCTTTTATCGAAAACCGGACTTCACCGCTATCGGTGAACATGGTTTCGAAAGAATAAGCTTCAACAACAGGCAAATCTTCCGGTGAGCTGAAAGCCTGAATTTTTTCGATATTGCTTTCGCAGGCACCAAAAAGAAATGCAGCCCCACAGAGCAGGACTGCAACTCTCACAAAACGAAATGTTTTAAAATTCTTAGAATCTGATTTTCGTATTCTCATTAATCCAGCCTCCTACTTTGTAGGTTTGTCCTTCCTGCAGACTGCGGAAAAAAGCTTCTTCCTTGCTGGGGAAATATTTGCGATAATCATTTGCCTTTTTGGATGCATCAACAGCGCAATCGGGATTTGAACGGGCGCGCTCGTAGTAATCAACAGCAATCCAGAAAACAGAAGATTTGTCAAAATCATCCTGCCCGAAACTCCTGCTTGAAGCGGCATAGATATCACCAATCAACACCAATGCTTCACAATAGTTGGGTCTTGCCTCCAAAGCCTTTTTCGCAAGGTTGCGCGCTTCCTGCAACGCATGCTCTTTTGCAAAAATAAACAGAGCATATTCATAATAATATTTTGCCAGACGCTCTTTATCCGTTTCCTGCTCAATTGCCTGCTGATAGTAGTTTTTTGCTCTTTCAGCATCATCTCTTTTCACAAACCGACGTGCCATGTTGAATGCAGCTTCAGCTGAAGGCTCCAGTTCATACAGCTTTTCTGTAGCATCGGAAAACAGGGCTGTTTCATCACAATTTGCACTGCCTAAGCGACGCAGCATATTTTTAATGAATTCAACATCGTTTTGATTTTCCTGATACTGCGGCGTAAAAATATTTACCAGCGCTTCGCAATCTGCCGCACCTGATTTTCCAAAAATATCTTCGAGATAAGCCTGTATTTCGGTAATGCTTTTAGTTTCTTCCGCATCGGTGCTTGCTTCAATCCTGGCGTTTAATGCATTATTACAGATGTCGTAATTTTTCACAACAGTTTCCTTTGGCAGTTCACCTAATTTGAAAAGTGAGCTGGTTGTTTGCATCAACAGAACAACTACCGGTAATTCAGATTCATTTCCTCTTTCAGTCATTGACTCGCTCAGCCAGTCGTAACCTTTTTTCAGAATTTCGGATAAAGTGCCATTGTCCTGCTCTTTTTCAGAATCCAGTTTAAATTTCAGCCAGTGATTTGCTTTTCTGCCCAAAACATATCCTTTGTCGCCAAAGTGTTTCAGCCGCTGATCATACATTTTCATCAGGTCATCAACAAACTTATCTTTTTCTTCCTCAGTTGCAGCTTCTTCAATAAATTTCTCATAAATATTTGCACCGTGTATATACAGATTCAGCGTTGACTTTGGATATTTATGATAAATTTTTTTCCAGTGCGGGAAAGCTGACTTGTAATTTTCCTGTTTGTAAAACTCATTATAAAGTGTCAGCTCATTCATAAAATCCCTGTCCTGATCCCGGATTAGTTCTTCTGCCGTTTTCAGGACAACATCACCTGATGTAACTTCCTTATTTTCATCTTCAGGAAGATTTCCGTCAAATGCATAATCAAAAGGCGCATCTGTGTCAGCCGGAAGATCAACGCGTTTTGACTCGTTCAGGAAAGTAAAACGAATCCATTTGGATTTTGCATCACCGGTTAATTCATATTGTCCGTCGAAGCTGGTCATCATCGAGCCGCCGCGATGCAGTTCAACAGTAATTCCCGCTCCGGGTTTCCCCTCGCGGTAAACAGTGCCTTTAACAACTCTTTGCGCCTGGGTGGCAGCGGCTGCAAAAACCAGAAAGACAGCGATGATTGATATGCGTACAAAAGTTTTCATAGTCCTATACTTTTTTATAAATTTCACATCTGTTAATCAAATCTCCGTTTAATAAACCACAAGTCATACAAATTAACGCTCAGATTTATCTTCGCATAATTCTCAAGAACTAAGTTGTTTTTTTTCGTTCCTTTTCTTCCCAACTCGGCCGAAACATTAATGGTTGAATTTGAACGATAAATTGGTAGTCCAACTCCAAAAGTTATGCCAAAATCCTTAATCTGCTGATTACCAAGCAACAGATAAGAATTTTCATATTTAGCTCCGGCGCGGTAAGCTATTCTGCTCAGATAACTTCTGATGGAAAACTTTTCGGGAATCCATTCTGCACCAACTGCAAACTTACCCAAATCCGTCAAAATCGGATTGGTTTCGCCAAAAAATTTAGCTTTTGACCAGCTTTGCATATAATAATCGGCATTGATTTCCAGTTTATGTTCCTTCACATAGGATAAGCCGAAACCGAGTGATGTCGGAAATTCGATGGAGCTTCGTTCCTGATTCTGATATTTAATGGTATCTGAATCCTGACGGGTTGAGCTTCCAACCGTAACATTAAGTATCTTTTGTGTCAGGTTGGTAGAAAATCCGGTATATTTCGGTTTATCCAGCACAACCGCAAAGTTAATCTTTTGATTGTTTTTCAGCGGCAGTGTTGCCTGAATCCCGAGCCCAAGGCTGAAATCGCGCAACCGCATCGATTCATATTTGAAATTGTTGTAAAAATCTTCCGACTGAAGGAAAAAAGTTTCGGAACTGCGGTTTAGCATACCAAACAGATAATTCAGGTTTGCTCCTACTGAGATATTTTCAATGGGTTGTACGGCAAGCCCGAGGTACGCTCTGGAGAGAGAACCTTCTCCCGAATAGCGATAGACAATATCTCCTGCGTTTGCAATCTTATCATTCACCATCACATCGTAGCCCACATCAGAAAAAGGTGTCAGCCCCATTGAAGCAGCCATCCAGTTGGTGATCTGAAAGTTCAATGCAAAGTAACTGAAGTTGATGTCGTTGGCATTGTTGCTCGAAATATCGCTGCTGTAGTTTGCAAATTTGGAGTTCAGTCCAAATTCAAACATAAACACCAAAGAATCAAGTGCAGTATATGAAGCAGGATTGGATATATTTATCTGCTGGCTGTTTCTGCTTGCAAGGGAAGCGCCCCCCATAGCCACAGTCCTGCCAAAGCTATAGGGCTGAAGGTCACCTACTCCGAACCGTGAATACGGTGAACTGGTATTATTATTAAACTGTGCAAACAATAAAGCCGGCAAAAAAAGTAGTCCGGCAAACAAAACTAAACTTCTAAATCCCCCCATTATATTCTAATATGCGGTTTAAACCGATGGCAACTAAATTGGAACGTACAAAGAAAGAATTTTTTAGTTTCTTATCAAAAAAATAAGCATCGCCACCTGTAATAATTGTATTTAAATTTTTATAGCTTTCTTTAAACTTGTCAATTGTCCCGTCAACCTCAGAAAAAACGCCCTGCTGAACGCCTGCCAGAATTGCTTCGACAGTGGTTTTTCCGAACAGTTTTTCAAAATCCCTCTTTTCCACTAACGGAAGCCGTCCGGTGAATTGATTTAATGCTTTGAAGCGCAAATCTATGCCCGGTGAAATGTTACCTCCCTGATATTCACCCTTTTCATTTACAAAATCGTAGGTGATGGCTGTTCCTGCATCAATTACCAAAGTGTTTGTATCGGGAAAAAGGAAAAAAGCTCCCACAACAGCTGCAAGTCTGTCTTCTCCCAATGTCTTTTTGGAATTATAGCAGTTCTGAATCGGCAGCGGAGTGGAGTCGTCCAGCTCAATAAAAGGATGAAATTTTTGTCTGAGATATTCCTGAAACTCAGGAGAATAATCTCTTACGGAAGAGAGAATCGCCTTGCTAATTGACGGGTAAACGTCAAGAAGCTCATCAACATGGGAAAGCAGGAGCTCATTCACAGACTTTGTGAAAATCTCTTTGTCCTGATTGAAAACTGAAAATTTTGTCCTGCTGTTTCCTATGTCAACAATCAGGTTCATCAATCGATAATCTGCTGTGAAATATCAAGCGCTTTAACAGAGTGTGTCAATGCACCGATTGAAATATAATTCACTCCGGTGGAAGCAACTTTTCTGATTCTTTTCAGGGTCATGTTCCCCGAAGCTTCAATTTTTGCCTGATTGTTAATCATGCGGACGGCCTCTTTCATCATACCCGAATTCATGTTGTCCAACATGATGATGTCTGCTTTTGCATCCAGCGCCTGCTGCACTTCTTCAAGATTTCTCGTTTCCACTTCAATCTCCATCTCATTGGGAATTTTGGAGCGAATGGAATCCACTGCATTTTGAATTCCCCCGGCTGTCTGAATATGATTGTCTTTGATCATCACCATGTCATAAAGCCCAAAGCGATGGTTTGAAGCGCCGCCCATCCGCACGGCGTATTTGTCGAGATACCTGTAGCCGGGCAACGTTTTACGGGTATCTTTGATTTCCACCTGATGTCCGTTAAGCTCCTCCACGCAGCGATTGGTGAAGGTGGCAATTCCGGACAAACGCTGTAAAAAATTGAGCGCTTTGCGCTCACCGGTCAGCAACGCCCTGTAGTTTCCTTTAAACTCAACAAGAACATCACCTGCCTTCACTTTACTGCCGTCGGGTTTCAGTACATTCCACTCAATTTCCCGGTCAAATTTTCTGAAAACCATTTCAGCAACCGGCAATCCGGCAATCACTCCATCTTCTTTAGCCACCAAAACTGCTGTTTTTACGATATCCGGCGGCACCAGATTATCGGTTGTGATATCGCCTTCACCAACATCCTCGGCATAAGCTAAATTGAACAAAATTTCTGCTGATTCCAATGTTTTTGCATCCATCATTTTACTCTCTCCTAACAGCTTCAAAGTTAATTTCTCTATTTATTTGTTGAATAATATGCTTTTCAAAAGCGGGATTTTCTTCCGGAAAATCAGTTCGTATATGGCTTCCTCTGGTCTCTTTCCGCACCAGTGCGGAACGTGCAACAAGCGTGCAAACGGCAGCATGATTTCTTATTTTCAGCCGGTTATAATCATTTTGAACCTCTTTGAAATCTTCATTTATCAGTTCAAAATATTCCAAAGCTTCGCTCAATCCATACTCGTTTCTCACAATTCCAATATTTTTTGACATCTGTCCGGCAATTTTCTGCTGAACTTTCAGAAAAAGATTTTCAGTTTCCGGGTTTAATAAAATCGGCTCGGCTTCCGGAATTTCTACCTGTGAGCGACTCACTTTTTCTGCCGAATCACTGGCTCTTTTTCCAAAAACAAGGCACTCAAGCAGGGAGTTACTCGCCAGTCTGTTGGCTCCCATTGCACCTGTTGATGCAGTTTCTCCGCAAACAAAAAGTCCCGGAACGTTGGTTTCGGCTTGAAGATTTGTTCTCACTCCACCAATCATATAGTGGGCTGCCGGCGCCACCGGAATCAAATCCCGGGTTAAATCAAATCCCTGCTCATTAAGGTTTTTATAAATGCTTTTAAACCTGAACTTGATTTTTTTCCTATCAAGATGTTTCAGGGATAAATGGACATAGTTTTTACCGGAAAGTTGGATTTGCCTGTAAATATTATATGCCACCACATCCCGCGGAGCAAGCTCCGCCAATGGATGGATATTTTGCATGAACCTTTCGCCGGAATCGTTTAGCAACCACGCGCCCTCCCCCCTGACCGCCTCGCTGATAAGAAAAGCCTCTTCCCCGGGAATGTAAAGCGCCGAAGGATGAAACTGAACAAATTCAAGATCGGCAATCTGCGCACCGGCATCCCACGCAAGCGCAATTCCATCTCCGGTTGCAGTATGAGGATTTGTGGATCTGGTATAAATTCTGGAAAGCCCGCCGGTTGCCAGAATTACGGCATTGGTTCTGAAAATAATATTCTTCCCGCTCTGGTAATTCAATACCTGAACTCCTGCAATTTTTCCATTGTTAACTAACAATTTCAGGGCAGTTGTGTGCTCAAAAGGGATGATGTTTTGCTGTTCTTTAACTTTCCCTAACACAAAATTTGTGAGCATTTTTCCGGTTTCGTCTCCACCGGCATGGAGAATCCTGCGTCTGCTGTGTGCACCTTCCAGCCCCATAACCAGCTCACCATTAATGCGGTCAAAACTCATTCCTGCATCAATCAACTCCAAAACCCTTTCCTTTCCTTCTGCAACAAGAATCCGGACAGCATCCTCATCACACAGCCCGCGCCCTGCCGTAATGGTATCCTGAACGTGCAGTTCAGCCAGATCGTCATCGGCAATTGCTGCTGCAATTCCACCCTGTGCAAAAAACGAATTGCTGGTGTCGAGCTTCGATTTGGTAATCAGCGCTACCGGACCATTTTTGGACGAATAAAAGGCAGCAGTCAGACCTGCCAATCCACTGCCAATTACAACTGTTTTGAAATCAACTGTTTGCATTGAATAAATTTCGAGAAATGCGCATCAAAGTTACAATTTCTTTCATGTTGCCACATGATTTTACCGATTTTTCGATGAAGATGTGTGCAGAGATAAGATTGAATAAACGTGCTGTGCAACAGCAGTCCTGTTGAAAACATTTCACTTGCTGAAAAATGGATTTTTAACTGGGGATCCCCGCCCTTTGGGCGAGAATGACGATGTTTGTGGAGTATTAAGTGAGCCGTCATTCTCATTCGTAGGTTGGGAATCTGTGCAAAAGTTACATAGGAGTAAATTCGCGGATATACATTCAGATAATCTGCTCGGTCGCATTAAAAAATAGACACATCAAACTGTATCGGAAAAATTAGCAAGATTATACGTAATCCATAATTTTTCCGGCAATCTGCAACAAGGAAATTTCAGCCAGCTTGGTTTGAAATTTCACCGAAATCAACCGTTCTTCAGCATCCAAAAGGCTTTTCTGAACTTCGCGCAATTCGATACCCGAAAGCGCTCCTAACCGATAGCGTTCCAGTGCAATCTCCAGATTTTCACGCGCCACATCTAAATTCTGCTCCTCCATCTGCACGAGCCGGAGATTGTTTTCATAAGCAAAATAGATGGTAAGAAGTTGTGCTTTAATATCCTGCTCCACCTCCTGAAAGCGAAACATGCGGTTTTCAACTTCAATCAGCGCATTGGTTTTTTCGCGCCGGCGGTTGAAGCCGTTGAAAATATCCATTCCTAATGTCACCCCGTAATTCAGTGTTCCGGTCAGCTGGTTTTCAAGCGCCAATTCGCCATAATCGCTGATGGTGCCTGAGCCATATCCCCTGTACGCATGACTGTAACCGGAAGAGAAAGTAAGATAAGGATATGCGCGTGAAGCAATTATTTTATAGTCAAGCTCTGAAATTTGCTGATTTTTTCTGGCAATCTGCAATCCGGTATTAAAAGTGGACATCGACTCCAAAAGCTCATTGTAGGAGAGTTCAGGATTGAAAATAATAGATGTATCCATCAGCGCAATATCGGCTTCAAGATTGTCCAGCGACATCAGTTTTTTCAGTCTCACCTGTGATTCCAGAATTGCCTCATTCTGCCTTGCAAGCCGGGAGCTGTCGGCATTGAGATATACGATGGACTGCAACAATTCGAGTTTTGATGAAGCGCCCAACAGATAGCGTTCTTCATCGATTCTCACCCTTTCGCGCGAAAGGGAAACTGCATATTGCATATTGTTGAAATAGTTCAGCTGCTGAATTAAATAGTAGTATTCCGAAACAATCTGAGACACAAGGTTCTCCATAGACATTTGTGTATTAAGCTCACCCATCTGCTTCAACTCATGCAGCTTCTGATAGGTTGTCTGCACATTGAAACCACGAAATAAAGTCATGTCGAGATTTAATCCTGCGGAGCCTGTGGCATTGTATATTCCGCTCGATTTTCTCTGCGAGCCGTCATTCATGTTTTGCGTGGTGGAAATAACATTTCCCCCATATCTGTTGGTTGTTGTAACGGTTGGGAGAAAACCCGCATTCCCGCGGCTGTAATTATTATTTGAAATCACTTCCTGATTCCGGGCAACTTTCACCGAATAATTTTGCTCCAATCCGGTAACTATGCACCTTCCTAAGTCATAAATTTCCTGCGAAAAAACATTCCCGGGAAATAACGAAATGAATATTACCGAAATAAAAAAACCTATTCTGAATGGATTACTCATTTTCCTCTGCAATAAATCTGTTTTCAACATCATTTTTCAATTCACTTGAGACTAACAGGTAAATTCCGGGAACCACGTAGAGCGTCAGGAATGTTGAAATCAACAATCCGCCAACTACGGCAATCCCCATGGCAACACGGCTCTGAGCGCCTTCTCCAAGTCCCAGCGCAAGCGGCAAAATCCCCAAAATTGTGGAGAGGCTGGTCATCAGAATCGGGCGGAACCGGGCAGCGGAAGCGTATTTAATCGCTTCGAGCTTATTCATGCCGGCAATTTTTCTTTGATTGGCAAATTCAACTATCAGAATTCCGTTTTTGGTTACAAGCCCAATGAGCATTATAATGCCAATCTGGCTGAAAATATTCATGGTTACTCCGAAATACCACATAAACAGCAGCGCCCCGGTTAGTGCCAGTGGCACAGTCATCATCACAATAACAGGGTCTTTAAAGCTTTCAAACTGAGCGGACAACACCAAAAAGATGAGCACAATTGCCAGAATAAACGCAAACATCAGACTGGATGAACTTTCCATAAAATCTTTTGAGTCGCCGTCGAGGGCTGTGCGGAAGCTCTCATCTAACAGTTTATCGGCAATTTTATCCATCTCCTCTATTCCTTCACTGATGGTTTTTCCGTCGGCAAGGTTTGCAGAAATCGTGGCTGCAACAAAGCGGTTATACCTGTATAACTGCGGTGGCGCCGTTGATTCTTTCAGCGTTACGAAATTGTCAAGCTGAACCATCTGTCCGTTATCGCTGCGCACATAAAGCGATTTCAGGTCAAGCGGTTTGTTGCGTTCCTGTCTGGGCAGTTCGCCCAAAATCTGATACTGCTTTCCGTTCATGATGAAATAGCCGAAACGCTGACCGCTCAACGCAAGCTGCAGCGTCTGACCGATATTTCGCGTGGAGACACCCAATAGATTGGCTTTGTCACGGTTAATCTCTATCTGAAGTTCCGGTTTTGTAAATTTCAGATTCACATCGGGCATAACAAAAATAGGATTGCTGTTTACTTCTGCCATGAATTCCGGCAAAACCTCCCTGAGTTTATCAATGGTGGGCGCCTGCAAAACATACTGAATCGGGGGTCGGGCGCGCCTTCCTCCAAAAGTTGACTGCTGCACCACAATTGTTCTTGCCCTTGTTTTTTTGCTCAGCTCAGCCGTTAGCGCACTGGCTATTTCCTGCTGCGAACGCTCCCGTTCAGAAGGTTTATCCAGATTTATCCGGACAAATGCAAAAGTCCCCCTGACCATTGTGGTGATTTTCTCGGCTTCAGGGACAATATCTTCTATAAGCTTGGCAATATCCTCCACATAATCAAACGTATAATCGTAAGTGGACCCTTCAGTTGTTACTACTCTTGCATTCATTTGCGAGCGGTCTTCCATAGGCGCCATTTCGCCGGGAATAGCTTTCCATAAAAGAAAAATCAGCAGAAATGATAAAACCAGAATGAGCAGTGAAACGTATCTTGTCTTTAAGAATTTATCCAATGAATTCTGATAGATTGTATTCAGTCTCACAAAAAACTTCTCACTCCAGTTGTAAAATTTACTGCGTTTCTTTCTTGATCTCAGGAGTTTGGTTGAAAGCATAGGCGTAAACGTAAGCGCCACAAGCGACGAAATGGTTACTGCACCGGCAATCACAATACTGAATTCGCGGAAAAGCCTTCCGGTCATTCCTTCAAGGAAAACAATGGGGAAAAACACAGCCACCAAAGTGATGGTTGTGGCAACAATAGCAAAAAATATTTCGTCAGCACCTTTAAATCCGGCTTCCATCGGCGACATGCCCTGCTCGATTTTCACATAGATATTCTCCATCATCACAATGGCATCGTCCACCACAAGTCCGATTGAAAGCACAACGGCAAGCAGGGTGAGTACATTGATGGTGAACCCCGCAATATACATAATGAAGAACGAGCCAACCAGCGAAATGGGGATTACCAGAATGGGAATCAGCGTTGTGCGCCAGTCGCGCAGGAAGAAGAAAATAATCACCACAACCAGAAAAAATGCCACATAAATTGTGGTCATTACCTCATCAATTGATGAACGGATATATTCAGTGCTGTCAAAACCAATTTCGATTTCCACATCATCCGGGAGATCTTTTTTTATAAACTCAAGGCGCTCATAAACATCATCCACAATGTCGATATGGTTTGCGCCCGGCTGGGGGATTACTACGGTAGAAATCATGGGCACTCCGTTGATTTTCATTATTCCCCGCAAATCTTCCGGACCGAGTTCAGCGCGTCCGATGTCGCGAACACGAATAAGCTGATCGCCGGATTGCTTCAGAATCAGATTATTAAACTCCTCGGGAGTTGTCATCAGCCCCAATGTGCGGATAGTCAGCTCAGTGGTATTTCCCTCTATACTTCCGGCAGGAAGCTCAACATTTTCCCGTTCAATGGCATTTCTCACATCTAACGGCGTCATTTGATAGCCAGCCAGTTTTGCCGGGTCTAACCAGATGCGCATGGCGTATCTTTTTTCACCCCAGATGCTGACTGCACTCACGCCCGAAATGGTTTGCAGCTGCTCTTTTAAGGTGAGTTCTGCAATTTCCGAAAGCTCCAGTAATGAGCGCTTCGGACTTTTTACTGCTACATTTAAAATCGGTTCAGCATCGGCATCAGCTTTTGAAACGGTGGGCGGGTCACAATCCTTGGGAAGAAACCGCTGTGCCTGAGAAACTTTATCCCGCACGTCATTTGCGGCAGTTTCCAAATCAACCGACAGTTGGAACTCAACTGTAATCCAGCTTCTTCCCTGACTGCTGCTGCTGGTCAACGAGCGGATTCCCGGAATACCGTTGATGGATTGCTCAAGCGGTTCGGTAATCTGCGTTTCAATAACATCGCTGTTTGCACCAGGATAAGAGGTTGTTACAGAGATAATTGGCGGATCCACACTGGGGAATTCCCTGACACCCAAAAAGGTTACCCCAATTGCCCCGAAAAGCATGATAACCAATGAAAAAACGGTTGCAAGAACCGGCCGCTTAATACTTATCGATGAAAGACTCATTGCAACTCACTTATTAATTGATAATTGGTTACCAGGGTATCCAACTGCACCGAAAGTCCTTCTCTCAGCTGAAGTATTGCGGTTGTCAGCAGGGTATCTCCAAAATCCAGCCCTTCCAAAATCTGAATCCGCGACTCTGTGCGCAATCCGGTTTTCACCTTCCTTTCCAGCGCTTTACCCTTACTGAATATATAAACTTTTTCACCATCCATTTCTGGAATCAGCGCTTCCGTGGGTATGGAAACTGCATTTTCAATCTGCGAAAGCTGTGCCTTGACACTGGTAAATCTTCCGGGTCTCAACTCCTCATTGGTGTTGGGATACATTGCCCGCACAACAATTGTCCGGGTGTTGATATCCACCTTGGGGTCAATTGCATATACCTTTGCATTAAACGGATTGGGAAAACCGTCAACAACAAAACTGACAGGAAAACCGGGGACCACCTGCCCTGCATATCTCTCCGGAATTGAAAACTCAATCTTCAACGGACTTGATTTCACAAGCCGCACAATTTTAGTCTGCGTAGTGGCATAAGCGCCTTCGCTGATCATCCGCAATCCGACAATTCCGTCAAACGGAGCGCGCAGCTCGGTTTCGGCGATACGTGCTTCCAGTAACATAATATCGGCATCAATGGATTGCAATTCCGTGGCAACCTGATCATAGCTTTCGCGACTGATGGCATCCCGTTCAAGCAGTTGCCGCTGTCTGAATTCCCGTTCTTCAACCAGTTTCTTTTGAGCCTGAAGTTTCAGCAGCTGCGCCTGCAAAGGCTTATCGTTGATTTTAGCCATCAATTCACCTTTTTTAACCGTTCTTCCCTCATCGAAATAGATACCGACAACTTTGCCGGCAGTTTCAAATGCAAGGTCCACCTCCTCATCGGGCAGTAACGAGCCGGTGCTGTTTATCAATTCGTGCATTTTTGTGGGAACCAGAACAAATCCACTGGCAAAAAGTGGTCTTCCGCCACCAGCAGCCCGCGCCATCATTTGCGGATTTGCGGATTCACCGGAGCTCCACAACGGTTTTAACTTTGGATACAGAATGATTCCTGCCAACAGCAGAATCAGGATTACTGAAGCAGATAACCTGAAAATGTTTTTCTTTGCCACGTCTTATACTCTTAAATGATTTTCTAACTGTAATTTTTTCTATAAGATGGTTTGACTTGCAAATTTTGAAAAGGTTAAATAGGAAAGTTCACAAATTTATAAAAGTTTTTCTTTTGGCTATGCCACTTCTTTGGCTGCCTCCAACATCTGCTCCAAAATATAACCGGCAGTTTCCACATTGGGGACATGGGGAAAAATGAGTGTCAGTTTATGATTAATTTCACGCATATTCCCTTTAGAGTTGTTTTTCTGCACAAATTGCACAATTTTCAAAAACAGCGCAGAACGGTAAAACGGCGACTGCTGGTCGGCTACAAAATAGCAAATCATTTTGTTTTCCTTCAGAATTATCTTTTCCATGCCTAATTCCAGCGCTTTCCAGCGGAGTTTCACCACATCAAGAAGCTCGCGGGTCTGCACCGGCAGTTTCCCAAAACGGTCTTCCAATCCTTTTTGAAACTGCTCCAACTGCATTTTGTTTTCAATGTTGTCTAATTCGCGGTAGAGCAGCATCCGCTCCGTTGTTCCGGGAATATATTCCTGCGGAAACAACAGCTCCATATCGGTATCGATCTGGCAATCCTGAGTAAATCTCATTGTGGGGAAAGTTTCTGCTTCTGCCTGTTTTTCTTCCAGAAAAATGCCGTTGAACTCCTCCTGACGAAGTTCCAGAATGGCTTCGTTGAGAATCCGGTGATAGGTTTCAAACCCGATATCTGCAATAAACCCGCTCTGCTCGGCGCCAAGCAGATTTCCGGCACCGCGGATGTCAAGGTCCTGCATGGCGATGTTAAAACCGCTTCCTAAGTCTGAAAATTCTTCGATAGCTTTCAGTCGGCGCCTTGACTCGGGACTTATGGTTGCAATCGGCGGACTGAGCAGATAGCAAAATGCTTTTTTGTTGGAGCGCCCCACCCTGCCGCGCAGCTGGTGCAAGTCGCTCAAGCCGTAATTTTCAGCATGATTGATAATTATGGTGTTCGCATTGGGAATATCAAGCCCCGATTCGATGATGGTGGTAGCCACTAACACATCGTAATTGCCCTGAATAAAATCCAGCATCACTTTTTCCAGTTTTTGTCCTTCTAAGCGCCCATGGGCAACCACCGTGGAAACGCCCGGAACAATCCGTTTTATGGTCTCTTCCACCTCATAAATATTCTGAATCCGGTTGTGCAGAAAAAAGACCTGCCCGTTCCTTGCCACCTCATACTGTATCGCTTCGCGGATAATCTGCTCATTAAACCCATGAACTTCGGTGATAATGGGATAACGATTTGGCGGCGGCGTCCGGATTATGGAAAGGTCGCGCGCGCCCATCAGCGAAAACTGAAGCGTACGCGGAATGGGTGTTGCTGTCAGCGTGAGCGTATCCACATTAACTTTTAATCTTTTCAATTTCTCCTTCACGGAAACCCCAAATTTCTGTTCCTCGTCGATGATCAACAGCCCAAGGTCTTTAAACTGAACATCCTTGCTCACTAACCTGTGGGTTCCAATGAGAATATCCACCTTCCCCTCTGTAAGCTCCTCAAGAATTTTTCGGATTTCGGCAGTCGATTTAAACCTGCTGATATATTCAATCCGCGCGGGAAAATCTTTCAGCCTGTCAAAAAAAGTTTTGTAATGTTGCAGAGCCAAAATGGTTGTGGGCACTAACACAGCAACCTGCTTGTTGTCAGTAACCGCTTTAAAAGCAGCCCGAATGGCAATTTCCGTTTTGCCAAATCCCACATCGCCGCAAATCAGCCTGTCCATGGGAATTTGTTTCTCCATATCCTCCTTAACGGCAGCTGTTGCTTTCTCCTGATCGGGAGTATCTTCATAAATAAAGGAAGCTTCCAGTTCGTTTTGCAGATAAGAATCGGGAGAAAAAGCGAAGCCTTTTTCCGTCAGGCGTTCAGCATAAAGGGCAATCAGCTCTTTTGCAATATCCTTTACCCTGGCTTTGGTGCGGTTTTTCAGGTTTTGCCATGCGCCGGTTCCCAGCTTATTCAGCGAAGGTTCTGTGCCGTCTTTCCCCTTATATTTTGAAATGCGGTGCAGCGAATGGATATTTACCAGCAATGAATCGTTGTTTTTGTATATCAGCCGGACAGCTTCCTGCGTTTTCCCGTTAACCTCACTATTCACCAAACCTGCAAACTTCCCGATTCCGTGATCGATATGCACAACATAATCCCCCGGATGAAGTGCGTTCAGCTCTTTCAGCGTCACAGCCTCGCGCCGATCTTTTCTGGTTTTCAGTTTAAAACGGTGATAGCGCTCAAAAATCTGGTGGTCGGTGTAGCAACAAATTTTCAATTCGTGGTCAACAAATCCCTGAGACAGCGTGAAATTAACCGGCATAAACTGTACCGTTGATTTCACATCGCGGAAAATTGCCTGCAAACGTTCAATCTGTTTCTCCTGATTGGAAAGAATGAAAATTTTATAACCCAAATTCAGGTATTCCTCTAAATTTTCACCCAATAAATCAAATCTTTTGTTGAAAACCGGCTGCGGAGCATTGGAAAATTTTAAAACCGTATCGGGTTGAAAACCCGGCTCACTGCCCCAGTCGCAGAACGTTTTGTTCTTCAGCTGATTTTTCAGGGTTTCTCCCGAAGCAATCCGGTTCAAAAGATCATCCCTGTCTGCTCCGGCAAGAATGGTTTGCCGGTGAATTTCATTCACCTGATAAAAAAAGCTGTCTGCGCTGTCTCCGAAAAAAATTGTGCCGGCGGGCAAAAATTCAATAAGCGAAATCCGGGTTTCTCCCGCCTCACCGGTCTGAATATCGGGAATGATGGTTATACGTTTCAGGTTTTCCTTAGAAATCTGAGTATCAATGTTAAAACTGCGGATTGACTCCACTTCATCACCAAAAAAGTCGATGCGGCAGGGGTCTTCATTCGAATAGGAAAATATGTCCACAATACTTCCGCGCACGGCAAACTGACCCGGTTCATAGACAAAATCCACCCGCTCAAAGCCATATTCAAACAGAAATTCATTGATGAAACGGATTGAAATCTTGTCGCCAACATTTATCTGAAGTGTGTTTTTCTCGAAACTTTCCGGTGAAATCACCTTTTCAACCATTGCTTCGGGGTAGGTTACTATAAGGTGCGGATTTCCGTTGTTTTGAATAGCGTTTAACGCTTCGGTTCGCTGAACGATAAACTCCTGTTCAGGCTGGTCAAACCGAATGGAGCGCTTGTATGAAGATGGGAAAAAAATCGCGGATTGGGACAAACCCAAATTGTTCAGGTCATCATACAGATAGGCGGCTTCCTCCCTGTCGTCCAACAAAAAAACCATGTTTTTTTGAAGTTTTTCCGAAAGATTGGCTGCCAGAATTGTTTTGGAAGAGCCAATAAGCCCCTGCAGGTGAATTTTTTCACCGGGGGGGGCAGCCAGTTTTTTTGTCAGCGAAACAAGTTGCTTTTGCCCCTTAAAATATTTTAGAAAATGTACAGGGTCCAAAATTTCCTGAAATTTTTTGACAAAAATATCAATAATGGATGATTTGTCTCAACCTGAATCGGGTAAAATGGAAAACAGGAATTCCGATTTAACGTTTTGGGGCGTGCTGAAAATTCTTTTTCCTTCTCCTTTTTTTCGGTTTTTTAACCGGTTTTTCTGCCTCATACCGGTCAATCTTCTCATTATTTGTTGTTTGCCAGTTCATCTCGGCACTACTCAAACTGTCCTTTTTGGGTATTTCGGGTTTTTTCCCACGCTTGTTAAGCTGAATAATCTCTTTCACCTCTTTGAGCGAAAGTACAAAAGCTCCGGAAATTGCCTCACCCTCAATGGTAAACCATATCTCTCTTTTCAGGTAGTCCGTTTTCAGCGGCTTTGCAATTCCTTTTGCCATCTCCAGATGAATCAGCTCTTCGGGAAACTCCTGTCGCGCTTCCATATATACATCCAGTTCATACAACAGACAGCATTTCAGCTTTCCGCAGGCGCCGACCATTTTTTGTGCAGCCGGTGATAAGCCCTGCTTTTGTGCCGCATCCGAAGAGATGCTGGAGAAATCGGTTCGCCAGCTGGAACAGCACAGTTCCCTTCCACACGAGCCGATTCCGCCCACAAGTCCGGCTTCCTGCCTTGCCCCGATCTGCTTCATTTCCACTTTAATTTTAAACTCGCGGGCATAATGCTTGATCAGTTCGCGGAAATCAACACGCTCGTCAGCAATATAGTAGAAAATTGCTTTTTTCCCGTCGCCGTAGTATTCAACTTCTCCAATTTTCATGTTGAGACCCAACTCCGAAGCCAGCTTCCTCGCCCGGATCAAAGTCGGTTTTTCCCTCTTTCGTGCTTCGTTCAGCACAAGCAAATCGTTTGGGGTGGCTTTTCGATAAATGGTATTTAAAGTGTAGCGTTTCGGGTTTTTCACTTTTCGCTCAAACTGCTTTTCCGCATAATAACCGGTCAGGGAAATTTCACCCACATCATGTCCGGGCGTCATTGCCACCACCACTTTATCTCCACGTCTCAACGGTATTCCTTCCGTATTTCTGAAAAACTCTTTTCGTGTTGTCTTAAATTTAACTTCAACTATATCTGTATAATCCGATGTATCCGGTAGTTCATTCCGCCAGTTAAACATACTGGTTCTTTCATCAGTTTCTATAGTATTGAACGCACATCCTGCACAACTCATAACTCCTGTTCTTTATAGAATTCTTTTGCAAAGATTGAAAAAAAGATTTAATTGTCCTTAATTATTCAGTTAAAATTTGATAAACGATGTAAGCCTAAGGTTCAGCAACAATAAAATCCGGCATGAAAAAACAGTAAATATTTTGCAAACTATGGGGTTGCTATTTTTTCGGGAAAACCAAACTATTATCTTTGCTAACCATGACAGGAAAGGGAAAATATGCGGAAACGCCTTTGATGCGGCAATATTATAAAATCAAAAGCCAGCATCCCGATGCAGTTTTGCTGTTCCGGGTAGGTGATTTTTATGAAACTTTTGGCGAAGATGCCATTAAGGCATCCGACATATTGGGTATCACGCTCACCCGCCGGGCAAACGGCGCTGCAAGCTATGTGGAGTTAGCCGGTTTCCCGCATCATGCATTAGATACCTACCTTCCCAAATTAGTGCGCGCCGGTCAGCGGGTTGCCATCTGCGAGCAGCTTGAAGACCCGAAGCTTACCAAAAAAATCGTGAAACGCGGCATTACCGAGTTAGTTACACCCGGGGTTTCCATCAATGAAAATATTTTAGAAAACCGTGAAAATAACTTTTTGGCTTCAGTTCATTTCGATAAAAAAATGGCCGGCGTCGCATTTATGGATATTTCCACCGGCGAATTTTTGACTGCCGAAGGGAATTACGAATATATCGACAAGCTGCTCAGCTCGTTTCAGCCCAAAGAGGTGCTGTTTCAGCGTGGCAGAAGCCAGGAGTTTACGGAAATTTTCGGAAGCAAGTATTACACTTACAATCTGGACGATTGGGTTTATACCGAAACGGCTGCTTCCGACCGGCTGACACGCCATTTTGAAACCACTTCACTGAAAGGTTACGGTATTCAGAACATGCAGCTGGCGATTATCGCTTCGGGAGCCGTGCTCCACTATTTAGACCTGACGCAGCATCATCAGATAAAGCACATTACCGGACTGAGCCGGATTGAGGAAGACCACTACGTTTGGTTAGACCGGTTCACCATCCGCAATCTCGAACTTTTTACACCTTTGCACGAAAGCGGAAAATCACTGATTCAGGTGATTGACAAAACCATAACTCCCATGGGCTCGCGCCTGCTGAAACGTTGGTTGGCTCTGCCGCTGAAGGATATTGGTCCCATCGGTGAAAGACTTGATACCGTTGAGTTTTTTCTGAAAAATCCTGAAATCAGGGAAAATCTCGAAGACCATCTCCGGCTGATTGGCGACCTGGAGCGGCTGATTTCAAAAGTGGCTGTGGGGCGCATCAATCCCCGCGAAACGGCACAGGTTAAAAATGCGCTGAACGCTATTGTGCCCATTAAACAGTTATGCACCGAAGCCGGAAACAAAATGCTCAACCGGTTTGGCGAACAGCTGAATTCCTGCGAACTGATCAGAAACAGGATACAAAATGAGATAGTAAATGACCCGCCAACTGCCGTGAATAAAGGAAAAGTGATTGCCGAAGGTGTTTCGGAAGAGCTTGACGATTTGCGGAAAATTGCATATTCCGGGAAAGACTATCTGCTGCAACTACAGAAAAGAGAGAGCGAAAAGCACGGAATCCCTTCACTGAAAGTGGGATTCAACAATGTTTTCGGATACTATATTGAAGTGCGCAACACGCATAAAGACAAAGTTCCTTCCGAATGGATTCGGAAACAGACTTTGGTGAGCGCAGAGCGCTATATTACCGAAGAGCTGAAGGAGTATGAAACCAAAATTTTGGGCGCCGAAGAGAAAATTCTGGCGCTTGAAACAAAACTTTTCAACGATTTGGTTTTGGCGCTTGCCGAATATATATCTGCAATTCAGCTCAATTCATTCATCATTGCACAAGCTGACTGCCTTTTGTCATTTTCCAATTGTGCAGAAAGTTATGGCTATTTCCGCCCGGATGTGAATGAAAGTACCGAAGTCGAAATTCGGGAAGGGCGACATCCCGTTATTGAACATCAGCTACCCATTGGCGAATCGTATGTTGCCAACGATGTGGTGCTCAATCAGGAAGAGCAGCAGATTATTATCATCACCGGTCCCAACATGGCAGGAAAGTCTGCGCTGCTGCGGCAAACCGCACTCATCACCCTGCTGGCGCAAATGGGTAGTTTTGTGCCGGCACAGGTGGCAAAAATCGGGTTAGTGGACAAAATTTTTACCCGCGTAGGTGCTTCCGACAACATCTCATTGGGCGAATCCACTTTCATGGTGGAGATGAACGAAGCGGCAAGCATTCTGAACAACGTTTCAGACCGAAGCCTCATTCTTTTTGACGAATTAGGACGCGGAACTTCCACCTACGACGGCATTTCCATTGCATGGTCGGTGGTGGAATATCTCCATGAACATCCGCGCTCAAAAGCAAAAACCCTTTTTGCCACGCATTACCACGAGCTGAATGAAATGGAAGGCGCATTTTCGCGTGTGAAAAACTTCAACGTTTCGGTGAAGGAAGTGGGCAACAAGGTGATTTTTCTGCGAAAATTAGTTCCCGGCGGCAGTAATCACAGTTTTGGCATCCATGTGGCAAATATGGCGGGAATGCCTAAATCTGTCACCAAACGCGCCGGACAAATCCTGAAAAAATTAGAAGGCGCCAAGGGCGGTGAAAAACTGACAAAACCGCTTGAAGAGATTGGTTCGAACAGGGAAGGTATGCAGCTCAGCATTTTTCAGTTAGATGACCCCGTTCTGAAACAGATTCGCGATGAAATTTCAAATATCGACATCAATAATCTGACCCCAATCGAAGCATTAAACAAGCTCAACGACATTAAAAAACTGACCGGATTGCGATAAATAGAGGCTGAATACAACCTTATGCAAAAATTTCGATTTGACTATTGAGTTTATCGAACCGCATTAAAAAAAATCGAATTCATTTTCACAAAAACAACTCCTATCTTTGTAGTATTCTTTAATAAGAATAATTCTTACAAGGTAATTATACGTTTTTATGGATTTTGAAAAGATATTGCTCAACGCCGGCTTACGTGTTACTCCACAACGGTTAATTGTTTTGGAAGCGCTGTTTCAGAAGGATGCCCATCCGCTTATGGATGAGGTCATTCAGTATGTTCAAAGCAGGCAATCGCACATTGCGGTGGGGACAATCTATAATATTATCGACCTGCTCGTTGAGAAAAAGATTATTAAACGGATAAAAAGTGATAGCGGAATTATGCGTTTCGATGCAGAAACCTTGCATCATCACCATCTGGTTCAGAAAGAACCCAATCAGATTATGGACTATTTTGATGAAGAATTAGACAGATTGCTCGAAGATTATTTTGCCCGGAAGGATATTGATTATTTCGATATTGAGTCGATTAAAGTTGAGATTCAGGGTAAGTTTAAATAAAAAAACAGGATATATAAACATTTAAAAAAGTAAAAGTATGAATGCTGAAGAGATCAAGAGATTACGCGACAAAGAGAATCAGAAAAAGATGACTACCGCTGCCGGTGCGCCGGTTGCCAACAGTCAGGATTCGATGACTGCCGGTCCGCGCGGACCGATGATGCTGCAGGATGTGTGGTTTTTGGAAAAACTTGCCCATTTTGACAGGGAAGTAATTCCGGAAAGAAGAATGCACGCAAAAGGTTCGGGCGCATTTGGCACCTTCACCGTAACACACGACATCACCCGCTACACCAAGGCAAAAATGTTTAACGAAATTGGCAAAAAGACAGAAATGTTCGTTCGTTTTTCCACTGTTGCCGGTGAGCGCGGCGCCGCTGACGCAGAGCGCGATATTCGCGGATTTGCCATGAAATTCTACACGGAAGAAGGAAACTGGGATCTGGCAGGAAACAACACGCCCGTTTTCTTCCTGCGCGACCCGCTGAAATTTCCCGATTTAAACCGCGCCGTAAAACGCGACCCGCACACCAATCTTCGCAGTCCCAACAACAACTGGGATTTCTGGACCAGTTTACCCGAAGCTATTCATCAGGTAACCATCACAATGAGCGACCGCGGAATTCCGAAATCTTACCGCCACATGCACGGATTCGGCAGTCACACTTTCAGCATGATTAACGCCCAAAACGAACGCCACTGGGTGAAATTTCATTTTGAAACCCAGCAGGGCATTGAAAATTTAACCGATCAGGAGGCTGAAGAATTAGTTGGCAAAGACCGCGAAAGCCATGGGCGCGACCTGTTTGAAGCAATCGGAAACGGCAATTTCCCAAAATGGAAAATGTATATTCAGGTGATGACCGAAGAGCAGGCGAACAATATGCCTTACAATCCTTTCGATTTGACAAAAGTTTGGTACAAATCGGAATTTCCGCTCATTCCGGTTGGGGAATTTGAGCTGAACAGAAATCCGGAAA
>LSQX01072303.1_pt2 | contig 32553 bp, 33 predicted proteins | sample 654561 | NCBI WGS metagenome assembly LSQX01 (sample SAMN04489861, study PRJNA283612) | anaerobic digester metagenome | isolation source: 4 biogas reactors fed with cattle manure at either 37C or 55C with and... | place: Denmark: Kongens Lyngby | collected 2014 | reverse complement strand
AAAATAATTACTAATTGATTGCTATTGGTGTAAGTCAAGTTCCAAAAGCTGCTCCATCTGATGTATCTTGCCGTCTCTGAGCAAAACTTTTTTTTGCCCGTCCAGCAAATAGAGCATGGGAATGGCCTTGAGATCGTATAATTCGTTCAAAGTGATCTGCTGATCCTTGTCGTAAGCGTTGATCCAGGCAGAGGGAATCTGCTCCCGGTGGTTTTTCCAGGCGGCCAGATCACTGTCGGGATAAAGCGCCAGGACTTTCAGGCTGCCCTTATTGATAAGCTCCGACAAGAGCGCTGAAGCCGAAATTAGTTCCTGCACCTCTTTGCAGGCAGGACAATCGGGATTGTTGAAAAACAGCAGCGTATACCTGGCCTTAATCTGGTATAAACGCTGAGTTTTACCGGAATACAAACTAAAGCTGAAATCCTCGGCCAGGTGCCCGGGCAGATTGCGTTTGAGGCGTTTCAAATCGAGCTCGACAGTTCTTTTGGAAGCGGAGGCCAAATGAGGACTTTGCAACATATGCTCCAATACGGGGATGTAAAGTTCATCGTTCATCAGGGGCGAATTGCCCTGGTAAAAATATTTTTTGCAGAGCCCGGTAAAATAACGATACACGAGACTGTCTGCCTGAGCCTTGTTCAACATAATTACCATGCCTTCCACTGCTCTGTCGTAAGGAACAACATCACGCAGACTGAGCATCTGGGCATAATTGACAAAAGCCTGCTCGCTAATCTCTTTTAAACCGATATAAGAAGTGTCGCTAAAATCAAAATTGTCCCAAAAGTGATCAATCAGATACAAGGCCCGGGCCTGAGGTTCCACCAGCACGGACGGAATCCCGGGCATTGTAAAAGTTTTGGGGGCTGCTGTCTGCCCTGCCAGCCGGTTTTGATCGTTTTGTGCTGCTTTGGGAGAATGAACTGACAAAGTTTGCCGATCGTCTTGCAATGAAGTACCGGCCTTTTTGCCGCTGCAGGACAGCAACAAAAAAAGAGAAAGGAGCATTGCAAGCTTTTTCATTGATCCCGGCATTTTATAATTTCAACCAGCTTTTTCATCCGGCCCTCCTTATCGAAGGTGCACAAAACATTTAACACTCAAGACTGCCTATCAGCTCCCTGATTTCTGTCGCCAGGGCATTGGCTGCTTCCCGGCTGGGGGCTTCGGTGTAAATGCGCAGAATCGGTTCGGTATTGGAGCCTCTGACATGCACCCAGCGGTCGCTGAAGTCAATTTTGACTCCATCAATATCGGTAACTTTCTCGGCCGCAAAGCGTTCTTTGAGTGTGGCAAAAATCCGGGGCAAACTCAGGCCGGGGCTTAAATCCAGGCGTTGTTTGTCCATGAAATAGCCGGGCAATTCCGCCCGCAGCTCGGATACTTTTTGCTGCTTGTGCGCCAAATGCGAAAGGAACAAGGCAATGCCCACCAGGGCATCTCTGCCGTAATGCGAGTCGGGATAAATCACTCCTCCGTTGCCTTCGCCGCCTATAACGGCATGGACAGCTTTCATTTGGGCAACCACGTTCAATTCTCCCACGGCAGCAGCGAAATACTTGCCGCCGTGCTTTTGGGTCACATCTCGCAGGGCACGGCTTGAGCTTAGGTTGGAAACAGTATTGCCCGGGCTATGGCCCAGAATATAATCGGCCACGGCTACCAGGGTGTATTCTTCGCCAAACATCGTGCCGTCTTCGCAAACGATGGCCAGGCGGTCTACGTCGGGATCAACCACAAAACCCAGATCGGCACCACCCCGGCTGAGCAGGGAAGAAATCTCGCCCAGGTGTTGGGGCAGGGGTTCGGGATTGTGCGGAAAATGACCGTCGGGTGTGCAATTCAGTTCAATAATATCCTGTACACCCAAGGCCCTGAGCAGAGGAGGCAAAACCAGGCCGCCCACCGAATTGACACAATCGATGGCCACCCGGAAACCGGCTTTGTAAATAGCCTCCACATCCACCAGAGGCAGCGCGAGCACGGCTTCAATATGTTTTTGAGTATAATCTTCGCGATAGAGTTTGCCCAATTGGTCTACTCCGGCAAATTCCCATTCATTGCTGTCGGCCTGGTCACAGACAAAACGGCCGGCTGCCGCGTCCAGAAATTCGCCCTCCTGATTGAGCAGTTTCAGGGCATTCCATTGTTTGGGATTGTGGCTGGCAGTCAAAATGATGCCTCCGTCGGCTGCCGACATCTGTACCGCCAGTTCGGTGGTGGGTGTGGTGGCCAGACCAATGTCCAGTACATCGAATCCCATTCCCATCAGGGTGCCCGAAACCAGTTGAAAAAGCATTTCACCCGAAATGCGGGCATCGCGTCCTACTACAATTTTTCCGGATTTTCTGTCGGAATGCTGACGAATCCAGCGCGCGTAGGCGGCAGTAAAACGAACAAGATTAAAGGGATTCAGGCTGTTGTCCGGCTCTCCGCCTATTACTCCCCTGATGCCCGAAATAGATTTAATTAATTGATTCATAAAAAAAAGTCTTACTTCCAAAAGGTATACCTGAGTTCGTAATACCGGGCCATCATGGTATTGCCTGCCGAATAATAGGGCATACCAATACCGGCCGGTGCTATTATCATTACATGACCCAGATCGCCGACATAATTCAAGGGTTCGTGCCAGGCTTTGCAGTCGCCCCAGAAATAAGTGCTGGAGGTGGTTCCGGTGGAAACCGTATTGAAATAAATCTCTATGGGATCGGTGGCGTAATGCATGTTGGTATAGCTGGTGTCGCCTTCCATGGAACGTTCAATGTAACGGATGCAAACCAAGGTGTTTTTTTGGGTTTTTCCGGCCTGCAGACCCGTATCCACAACGTGAAGATACAAACCACTTTCGCTCAGGTAAAACAATTTACGGCCCTCCTCGTCTTCCCAGGGGATTTGGGAGGGCACACTATCAATTTTCAGAAAGTCGTTGTTGTCCATAAATTGATGTATGCTTTCCTGTTCTGCTTCCAATTGTTCGGCATAAGTAATTACGTCTTTGTTGCAGGAGGCTAACAATAGGGTAAAAGCAAGCAAAAGACAGGGGAAAATGCGGTATTTCATACTAAATCTGTTGAATAAGAGTACAAAGGTAAGTTTTTTAAGTATCAATCTCTTTGCTGTTTCCCGTTTTTTTCTCTTTGGGTTTTGCAATCGGATCATCCGCTTTCACTTCGGACTTATTTTCTTCGTTTACCTGAGGCCTCAGGTATTTGGGCAGGGCTTCTTTAATTTTTTGTTTGGCCTCTTCGAGACTGCCCTGATAAGTGGCACCGGAGGCATTGGTATGGCCGCCTCCATTAAAAAGCTCTGCTGCAATAGTCGAAGTGGATAATTCGCCTTCGGAACGCAGGGAAATCCTGATTTCGTCTTCTTCGCGCAAAAACACCGAAAAACGCACATTGCTCATACTGAGCGGCAGATTGACAAAACCGTCGGTATCGCCGGCCTGATGTTCAAAACGATCCAGCTCTTCGCGGCTGAGTGTTATGATGGCGGTTTGAAATTCGGGCAAAACTTCCATTTTTTCGTAAAGCACATAGCCCATCAGTCGCATGCGGCTTTCGGTAGAAGTACCGTAGACCTTTTTATAAATCTCGTCCTTGTTTATGCCTTTCAAAAGCAGTTGATTTATAATCAGGTACATCTCTTCGGATTGAGAGTTGTACGTAAATGCACCGGTATCGGTCATCATTCCGGTGTATATGCAAACTGCGCATTCTTTGCTCAGCTTTTCGAAAGCACCCACCCGGCAAATGTAGCGGAAAACCATTTCGCTGGTCGAAGCCATTTCGGGCAGACGAATTTCCAGATGAGCAAGAGGCTTTTCTCTGTGGTTGTGGTGATCAATTAAAACTTTGTGCACGGTCAGCTGACTGATAAAAGAGGCCATAGTTCCCACCCTGTTCAGGCTGTTAAGATCCAGAAACATAATTAATTCTGCCTGGCCCAGCAGACTACGGGCGGTTTCGGGATCTTGTTCATACACCACTATGGCATCAGCAGCAGGCATCCATTGCAAAAAAGAGGGAATTTCATCGGGCACAATGACACTGACCCGCTTGCCTTCTAAACGCAAATAGTCGTACATGGCCAATGCCGAACCCAGGGCATCGCCATCGGGATGTTCGTGTGTCAACAATACAATGTTATTGCATTTCTGCAACAAACGATGAATCTTTTGAATTATATCTTCGTCGATTATTTTCGAAATCATTGTTTTAAGGGCTAAATTTCTTCTGCAAAGCTGATATGTATCTGTTGAGGGCGTAAATATACCGTTTATTTTTGAACAGATAAAACATCACGGCCAAAAGCAGATAGGCAGTCAGCACATCAGGCTTTGACGGCCAAAGCTCGGTAGCCAGCGAACCGGGGAGTTTTTCGATAAAATCGCTGCCGCGGCAAAAAAAGCCGGCCAGGGCATTGACCGGCCAGGCCAGTGCCCTGCTCAGCCAGGGCAAAGGACTCACGATAATCAAAGCGAAACTGAGATAAAACAACAAGCTGGCCAAAGGGACCAACAAAAGATTGCCCAACAAAAAATACTGCGGGAATTGATTAAAATAAAAAACAGAGAGGGGAGCGGTTCCCAGCTGAGCCACTATTGACAACAACAAAGTATCGCGATATAATCCGACAACCTTGTCTTTTGGGCTGTTCATTGTACCGGGAACAGACTGATCTTTGATTATTCCCAGATAGCATTCAGCCTGAGGCAAAAACAACAAAATGGAAGCCACAGCCACAAAACTTAGTTGAAAACCCACATCCAGGATATAACAGGGATTGACGATCAAGAGCACAAAAGCAGAGAAAGCCAGCATATTCCAGCTGTTTGAATGCCTTCCCAGGCAGAGTCCCAAAGCTGAAACACTGCACATAATTACTGCCCTGAGTACCGAAGCAGACATCCCCGTTACAAAAGCATAACACCAGAGCAGGGCAACCAGAGGAACTTGTTTCAGCCAAAGACCCTTTCTGCCTGGTTTAATGAAAAACAACAATTTATCGAGCAACAGAAACAAGATAGAAACATGCATCCCGCTTACGGCCAGAATATGGGCTACGCCGGCCGAAGAAAATGCTTGTCTTTGCTCCGTTTCCATCAGCTCTTTGCGGCCCAACACCAAGGCTGAAACCAGGGCCAGGGGCTCTTCCCCCAGGCCTGCCTGTCGAAAATACCCGACCAGGCGATCACGCAAAGCATCGGCTTTTGCCCGCAGGCTGACCTGGCCGCTCTGTAGTTCCCAGGCGCTTGCCGGCACAAAAGCACCCGCACAAAAGCCTTTGTTCAGCAAGTATTGTTCGTAATTAAACTCCATGGGGCGGCTGCGGCGGCTGTAGGGAGTCAAAGTCGTCTCTGCCCTGATGCGGTTGCCGGCTCGCAAGGCCATTGCATGGCTGTCTTTGGCCAGATAAAGCACACAAGCTTTGTTTTTCCAGCAGACCGGCTCGGAGCAGACAACCCGCACCGCACATTGAAGACTGTTGGGCTTGATTTGGGGTGTGGACAAAATTTCGAATTCAGCCTGCAGGTAATAATTATCAAGCCGCGGACAGGCTCTATCCTGCTGTCTGCCTTGAAAAAGTGCAGAACCCAAACAGAGCCAGCTCAAGAAAAACAAAAGGCCGGGCAGTTTGCGCAAACGCCAGGCCAGACTGGCATTGCGTATAAACAGCCTGAAAAACACAGCCGGCAGCAGCAGTAAAAGGCAATACAATAAGCCTGTAAAGAACCCGAAGGGCGCAACAATCATTCCCAGGATCAGGGGAATGACAATACGCAAAAAGGGGGCTTGTTGAAAGACAGAAACAGCCATGCCGCAAGTTTTTTGCGGCAAATATAATTATTTATTAATATTACGGAAACTTTTGCTTAGCTTATTTTTGAGAATCCTTGCTAAGCCCTTATTTTGAGAACTCTTGCCAGGCTCTTATTTTGAGAATCCTTGCTAAGCCTTTCTTTAAGAATCTTTGCTAAGCTTTTGTTTCGAGACTCTTTGTTAAGCTTTTTTGATTTGTTCTATGATCTCTTTGGGCCGGGGCGATTTGAAAATAAAACTGCCCGACACCAGAACATCGGCACCGGCCCTGTACAAAGCTCCGGCGTTGTCAAGGCTCACGCCGCCGTCTATTTGGATGAGGGCGGGGCTCTTGCAGCCGGCGATCATTTGTTTGAGCTTAGTGATTTTGGCGTAAGTCTGCTCTATAAACACCTGGCCTCCAAAGCCGGGATTGACCGACATCAGCAATACCAGATCCAAATCGGGCAATATATCTTCCAACACCGAGACCGGTGTATGCGGGTTGAGCGTGACACCGGCTTTCATACCGGCCTGATGAATTTCGCCTATGACACGGTGCAAATGCGTACAAGCTTCGTAGTGTACGTTCATCAAATAAGCACCCAGAGCCTGAACCTGAGGAATGAACTTTTGCGGCTCCACAATCATCAGGTGCACGTCCAAAGGCTTGGTGCAAATTCGGGCAACGGCTTCCATCACTGGGAAACCAAAGGAGATGTTGGGCACAAACACGCCGTCCATCACATCAAGATGCAACCAGTCGGCCTGACTGGCGTTAATCATCTTAATATCTGCCTCCAACTTGGCAAAATTGGCAGACAGCAAAGAAGGAGCAACCAAGCGCATACTGAAACTATTTACCGGAAACAGGCTTTTCTTAAGAAAAGTCTTGATCCTTAATTTAAACTCAATTCGGGTTTACCCGGTATTTTTAATTCATTGCCGGAGTAAACTCTGGCAAATATACGTAAAAATTCCAGGGTGGAAGCTTTGGGTTCAATCAGAAAAGCTGATTTATTTTTCACTGAAGATTGAGTTTGCGGAGTAGAAAATTTTTCCATAGGCATAATTAAAAAAGCATTTACTTTATAACGAGGATTTTGTCTCCATCGTATAAAGCAAATGCTTTTTTTTACAGTTGGTATGGAATATTTTTATACCTGGCTGATTATCTAATACTTAAACTGCCAGAGAAAGGTCTTTACCTTCGGCCATACGGCGCATGTTCAATACGGCATAGCGCATACGACCCAGGGCGGTGTTGATACTTACGCCGGTTTGGTCGGCAATTTCCTTGAAACTCAGGTTTTTGTAATAGCGCAAAACTACCACTTCTTTTTGGCTGTCGGGCAACATGCGCACCAGATTGTTCACATCACTCATTACCTGATTTCTCACCAGCTTATCTTCAATATTTTCATCGGAGAATTTAGAATTGTTGAATAAATCGACTTCTTCAAACTCGTCGTTCGAAACCGTATTCTCGTTGCGCTCTTTGCGAAAAATATCTATGATAAGGTTGTGCGCAATACGGGTAACCCAGGCATAAAACTTACCGTTGTCCACATAACGGCCTTGTTTGATGGTTACTATAACCTTCATAAAGGTTTCCTGAAATACATCTTCGGCCAAATCCCTGTTACGGACAATTAGCAGTATATAGGTATATACCCTGTTTCTGTGGCGGTTTAATAAAATATCAAATGCTTGGTTGTCACCATTTGCAAACCTCTTGACCAATACTTCATCGGTCATCTGTTGGAATGTTTCCATCTCTCTTTTTTAATGTGTTCAAAAGAGTAGTATTGGATCTATAGGCAAATGGTTTTTATGGTTAGTGCTGCAAATGAAAGGCGAAATTTCTTATTCTGCAAATTTTTGGGCATTTTTTTTTACTCAGACTAAAGTAAAGTCTTCAATTCCGGGCCTGCCTCTTAAAAAATCGGCAGCAGACATAGCTTTTTTGCCTGCAGGCTGAAACAATTCCCAATGCAGAAAACCACCCGGAACAGCTGTTTTTATATAGCTTTTTTGATCGCTGAGCAGTTCCCCGCTTTCCAGACGGTGCTCCCGGGCAACAAAACTGCATTGAAATATCTTTACCGGCTGAATGCTCTTGTCGGCTTTTTGCCAGGCTGTCCATGCTGCAGGATGTGGAGCCAGACCACGAACAAAATTATAGAGTTCCGCTCCGGGTCGCGTCCAGTCGATGCGGGTATTGTCTTTATGTAGCTTGGGAGCAGCTTTCAACGGCTCATTTTCTCCAATCAACTGCTCCTGAGCTAAAGGCTTGCTTTGACCACTCAACAGTAAATCCACCGTACGGAGCACCATAGGACCGGACAACTCCATCAGTCGGGAATACACAGATCCGCCGGTCTCATCAGGGCCAATAGAAATTTTTTCCTGTAGCAAGATCTTCCCGGTATCCATTTGCCGGTCGAGCAAAAAGCTCGTCAGGCCGGTTTGTTTTTCACCGTTGATGACAGCCCATTGTATGGGGGCGGCTCCCCGGTATTGGGGCAACAGGGATGCATGCAGGTTAAATGTCCCCATCGGGGGCATAGCCCAGACGGCTTCGGGCAACATCCTGAAGGCCACAACAATCTGCAAATCGGCAGCATAAGAACGCAATTCTTCCAAAAACCCGGGATCTTTGAGATTGTCGGGTTGCAGCACAGGCAAGGAATAGGATAGCGCCAGTTGTTTCACCGGCGAAGCCTGCAATTTAAGGCCGCGACCCATGGCTTTGTCGGGCATGCTGACCACGGCCACCACCTTGTAGTCGTTGTCAATCAGAGCTTGCAGGGGAGCAGCCGCAAATTCCGGCGTGCCCATATATACTATTCTCAGTTCTTGTTTAAGCATAATTATTCATCGGAAAAATGCACCAGGACTTTACGATAAGAATTAAATATTTTGGATTTGGAAACAAAACCCACGTAATGGTTGTTATCGTCCTTTACCGGGAGATTCCAGGCATTGGTATCGTCAAATATTTTCATAACCACCTCCATAGAGTCGCTGATGTTCAACACGGCCGGTGGCGAAATCATAAGTTTGCGCACTTTGAAACGACCGTACAATTCCTGACGAAACATAATATTACGAATATCGTCCAGTAAAACGATACCCATAAGTACACCATGTTTGTCTGTAACAGGGAACATATTGCGTTTGGCTTTGGAAATCACCTTAACCAGATCGCCCAGTGTCATCTCGGGACTGAGCACCTCAAAGTCTTTTTCTATCAGGTTTTCGACCCTCATCAATGTCAGCACAGCCTTATCCTTATGGTGAGTAAGCAACTCGCCCTTATGAGCCAGCCGCATGGAATAAATACTGTGTTTCTCGAACAGAAAAATGGTCATAAACGACACCGAAGCCACTATCATCAAAGGCAAAAACAATTCATAGCCTCCGGTAAGTTCGGCTATAAGGAACATCCCTGTCAGGGGAGCATGCATTACACCCGACATCAGCCCGGCCATACCCATCAGGGCAAAATTACCAGGTGCCACACTGCTTATGCCTAAATAATTGAGCACAGTTCCCACCAGAAAACCTGTAAAACTCCCTACAAAAAGGCTGGGAGCAAAGACTCCGCCCACCCCTCCGGCACCATTGGTTGAGGCCGAAGCAAAAACTTTGAAAATGATTATAAGCAGCAAATAAAGAGCCAGCCATCCAAAATGCTGTTGTACTCCGTAAAAGATGCTGTTGTGGGTCAATTCGGTCAGATTGCCGTTTATGAGCGATTCTATGCTTTCGTAACCTTCTCCGTATAAAGGAGGGAACACAAAGATGAGCAATCCCAGGGCACAAGCCCCCAAAGCCATTTTGAACCAATGGTTTTTAATTTTTTTGTACCAGCCTTCGATGGTATTCATTCCCCGAATAAGATAGAGCGACACCAGGCCGCAAAAAACACCCAGGACTATAACCCAGGGAATGTTGATCATCTCAAAAGCCTGAGCTCCGGCAAAAGAAATAGTCACACCGGTACCCGACATAAAATAAGCCAAGGTAGCTGCCGTCACCGAAGATATCAGCAAAGGCATAATGGAAGCCACCGTAAAGTCCAGCATCAACACCTCTATGGTAAACAACAGACCGGCGATGGGTGCTTTGAAAATACCGGCTATGGCTCCGGCGGATCCACAACCGATTAAAATCATCAGGGTTTTGTGGTTCATTTTGAAGAAACTCCCCAGGTTGGAACCTATGGCAGCCCCGGTCAGTACTATAGGTGCTTCAGCTCCGACAGACCCCCCTAAACCGATGGTAAGAGAACTCGAAAACATCGAAGTCCAGGTATTATGCCTTTTGAGCCTGCCCTGACGACGCGATATAGCATAAAGAATTTTGGTTACACCGTGTCCTATGTCGTCTTTGACAAAATAACGGACAAAAATAACCGTCAAAAAGATACCCAGAGCCGGATACAACAAATAGAAGTAATTGGCGTGATCAACAGCCGAACCCGAGGAAACCCAGAGATGAATCTGGTGAATAAGGGTTTTCAGCAGCAAAGCAGCCAGCGAAGTCAGCAAGCCGACAACAAAGCTCAGAATCAAAATAAAATTGGATTCTTTGATGTGTTTCTCCCGCCAAAGAATCATCCTGATATACCAATCTTTTTCGCTCATTTAGGAAAATTCGTAGCGGCAAAGGACATCATTTTTATTCATATCTGCAAGATGACTTCAGTATTAATCGCTTTTTTATGTATGTTTGCATTCTGATAAAAATGCCTGAAATCCCGGGAAATAATTCAAGTTTAATCCACTAAGAAAGCAGATGAATTCAAAAAAAAGCACAATATCTTTTATTCTTGCCGTAGTTTTGTTTGTTGGAACAGTCTCAGCTGCAAAGTCCATACGCACAACATATAATTTTAATTCTGCCTGGCTGCTTTATGTCGGTGATTTACCCGCTGCCCGCGAAATTGAATTTGACGACAGCGAATGGAAGACTGTCAATCTGCCGGCGGCCTTCAACGAGGACGAAGCCTTTGCCAAATCTATCCACGAACTGACCGACACCGTAGTGTGGTATCGTAAACATTTCAAAATACCCTCCAGCTACAAAAATCAAAAAGTCTTTATTGAATTTGAGGGCCTCCGGCAAGCTGCCGACATCTGGATTAACGGCCAACAAATAGGCCTGCACGAAAACGGAGTGATGGCTTTTGGCCTGGATCTGACAGATTATCTGGTTTTCGGGAAAAAAGAAAATGTAATTGCCCTCAGAATCGACAACGACTGGAACTACAAAGAAAGGGCTACCGGCACCGGCTTTCAGTGGAATAACAACAACTTTAATGTCAATTACGGAGGCCTGAGCAAAAACGTCGTCTTGCATATTTGCGGCAAACTTTACCAAACTCTGCCCCTGTACAGTCATTTGGGGACTCAGGGCACTTACGTCTATGCAACGAATATAAACACCAGAGAAAAAACAGCTGTGCTAAATGTAGAGTCGGAAGTGAAAAACGAAGAAACAAAGGCACAAACTTTTTATATGAAGGTCATCGTTCGTGACAACGACCACAATATGATCAGAGAGTTCAACTCCGAAGAAATTACCCTACAGCCTGGAGAAAGCAGCATCATCAAAGCGGCCGGAAACTTAAAAGCCTTGAAATTCTGGAGCTGGGGTTACGGCTATCTTTACAATGTTACCACTTCGCTGGTGAGCGGCAAAAAAACCCTCGACCTGGTCAGAACCCGGACGGGCATACGCAAAACTGCTTTCAGAAACGGTATGTTTTATCTCAACGACAGAGTCTTGCACCTCAAAGGCTATGCACAACGAACCAGCAACGAATGGCCGGGTGTAGGTATGTCTGTGCCGCCCTGGTTGAGCGACTTCAGCAATAGCCTAATGGAAAGAGGCAATGCCAACCTGGTTCGCTGGATGCACGTTACTCCCTGGAAACAAGACATTGAATCCTGCGACCGCGTAGGCCTGCTGCAGGCCATGCCCGCAGGCGATGCCGAAAAAGATGCAGAGGGACGTTCCTGGGAATTGCGCAAAGAACTCATGCGCGATGCCATTATTTACAACCGCAACAATCCCAGCATCATTTTTTACGAATGCGGCAATGAATCCATCAGCGAGGAACACATGGCCGAAATGAAAGAAATACGTGATCTTTACGACCCTTACGGCGGCAGGGCCATCGGTTCGCGCGAAATGCTCGACAGCAGGGAGGCTGAATACGGAGGTGAGATGCTCTATGTCAACAAAAGTGCCGACATCCCCATGTTTGCTCACGAATATTGTCGTGACGAAGGCTTGCGCAAGTATTGGGACAATTATTCTTATCCTTACCACAGCGATGGAGAAGGCCCTCTGTACAAAAAGGAGAATGCTTCGGCCTACAATCGAAACCAGGATTCTTTTGCCGAAGAAGCCATACGCCGCTGGCACGAATTCTGGCTACATCGCCCGGGAACAGGCAGACGCGTCAGCGCCGGAGGCCTTAATATTATATTTTCCGACACCAATACCCATTTCCGCGGAGCCGAAAACTATCGCCGCAGTGGCGAGGTGGATGCCATGCGCATAGAAAAAGACGCTTACTTCGCTCATAAAATCATGTGGGAGGGCTGGGTTGATCTGGAAGGTAATAATTACAGCAATCATATTGTGGGCCATTGGAATTATGAACCGGGCACTGTGAAAGACGTGCTGGTGGTTTCCAATGCCGCAGCCGTAGAATTGTTTGTGAACGGCAAAAACCTGGGCTTTGGAGAGCGTCAATACAATTTTTTGTTCAAATTCAAAGATGTTTCTTTTGAAGCCGGTACCATCAGAGCCCTGAGTTACAACAACCGGGGTGAATTGGCCGGAGAACCTGCTGAAATAAAAACCACAGAACCGGCCTCCGCCCTGCGACTCAAGTACTGGCAACACCCCAAAGGATTTCGTGCAGACGGAGCAGATATGGTATTGGTTCAGGTCGAGGTTGTTGACCGGAACGGCCTGCGCTGCCCTCTGGCTAACGATCTGATTCATTTCGACATTGAAGGTCCGGCCGAATTCAGAGGAGGCATTGCCCAGGGAGAAAACAATTACATACTTTCGCCCGAACTGCCTGTTGAATGCGGCGTAAATCGTGTTTTGATCAGATCTGCCACCGAAGCAGGCAAAATAGTGGTCAAGGCAAGTGCAGAAGGACTCCTGGGCGACTCACTCGTGCTCAAAAGTCTGGAAGTGCCGGTAAAAGATGGCCTGAGCACTTACTTTGCCAAAGACGAACTGATCGCTTATTTATGGCGGGGAGCCACACCGGGTTTTGCTTCTTATATAATGTCAAGGCTTCCGCTTAGCATACAATCGGCCACCGCCGGCATCAATCAGGAAGCAGCGGCCGGGAGTTTCGACGACAACGAACTGAGCCAGTGGGATGCCCGCGGCCCGGCCGGAGAGCTCTGGATTAATTATACTTTGTCGCGCAATACCGTATTGACGGAAGCCTGTCTTAAAATGGGCAACTTCAGAAATACCTCCTATCACCTGAGAATCCTCTCGGAGCAAAACGAAGTGCTCTGGGAGGGGCATACAGAAAGGACACTGGGTTACGTCAATCTAAAGCTCAATCCGGCTGCGCCCACCCGCAATGTTCGTATCGAATGCCTCAGCGAAGGGGAAAATGCCCGGCTGAGCATTGTTGAGGCAGAATTTTATTCCCAAATCCCGGATCAGAACAGATAAGCAGGCTTAGGGCAGATAATCGGGATAAATATGCTGCATGGAGGCCCAAAGGCTGTTACGGGCCTGAGGATTGAGTTTTTCCATCGATTCGATAAGTTTGCGTATTTCAGGCCGATAGGAGCTTTTTTCGTAAGGGCATTGTTTCAACAAAGAAGGATATTGACGCAGCTCTGCCCATTGTTCCAGTTCCGGTTCCGAAATCAGGCAAAGGGGGCGGATAAGCGTTTGCTCAAACTTATCCATACGCAGCAATGGCGGTATACTCTGGATGGAACCCTGAAAAAACATATTCACCAACAAGGTCTCCAGAATATCGTCCCGGTGATGACCCAGAGCTATCTTATTACAGGCTTCTGCTTTGGCTGTTTCGAACAAAACTTTGCGCCTGTGCCAGGAACACAAAAAACAGGGAGATTTCCGCTTGTCGGTGGAGGCGTCAAATTGAGTTTCTCTCAGCAAAAAAGGAATACCAAACTCGCTGCAATGTTTTTCCAACAGCTTAAGATCGCCCTGATAGGGAATGTTTTTCATGACCACATGCACGGCAAGGGCACGAAAACGAGGGCGAAAAATCCGCATTCTCCGGCCCAGCAATTCCACCAGAGCCATGGAATCTTTGCCTCCCGAAAGGCCTATCAACACTTTGTCGTCGTCCTGTACAAGAGCATACTTTTCGATGGCTTGCTTTAAGCGCAAATCCATAGTCTTAATTAATTTTTGTTCAGGGCCCAAAAGGGACATAGGCAATATTTTTTGCAAAAATACGGCCTGCCACCGAATAATCCGTTGAATAATTTGTATTTTTGTAACAAATTATGCCTTGACATGAAAAACCTGCTTTTCATATTCCTTCTTTTTAGCGCTGGTCTGTCAGCCCAAACCCTGACAGAAGCCAGAGCTTTGTTTACCGAAGGAGATTATGAACAAGCGCTGCCGGTATTTGAACGTGAACTCAGGCGCAAACCCAAAGACGCCAACCTCAACTATTGGTACGGAGCCTGTCTGTACCATACAGGCAAACAAACCGAGGCCCTGCCCTACCTGAATACCGGCGAAAGGAGCAAAATCCCCACGGCAAGTTTGCTGTTGGCCGAGTATTATCACCATCAATACCAGTTTGACAAAAGCACCGGACATATCGATAAATACATTGCTTTTGGCTTGAGCGACAATTCAGCTAAGCTAGCCCGCATGCTCAAGTCGACCGAAAAAGCCAAACAAATGCTTAAGGCCGTCGAGGACGTCGTTTTTATTGACAGCCTGGTGATTCCAAAAGATTCTGTGTTTGAATGCATCAAATTACATTCGGTTAACGGAGAAATACTTCCTCTCAGGCAGCTTTTCCCCGATCAGGGAGATTCTATGAGTATTGCCTATATCACTGAACGTAAAGACCGTATTTTTTACGACGACTCCACGGCGGAAAACGGCTGGGATATTTTCAGTATGAACCGTATGATGAACAACTGGGAAAAAATAGACCTGGTTAAGAATTTAAATCAGCCAAGCAACGAACGCTTTCCTTATGTGCTCAACGACGGCATTACTATTTATTTTGCTTCGGACGGATACAACTCCATAGGCGGCTACGACCTCTTTGTGAGTCGTTATCATTTTGCCTCTGAATCTTTTTTTGCTCCCGAGCCCCTACCGATGCCTTTCAATTCTGTTTATAACGATTATTTCTATATCATTGACGAATACGTCGGCAGAGGCTTTTTGGTTACAGATCGCTATGCCGGCAAAGACAGCCTGGCCATATACACTTTTTTGCCGGGAAATACCCGCAAAATACTGAGCGGTAAAACAGAGGAGGAAACTCTCGATTATGCACGCCTTGCCTCCATCGCCCTGACACAAGAGGGCATCAACACGGATTCTGTCAGAAAAATAATGAAAGAACGCTATCAGTACGAAAATAATATTGAAATGCAGGAGATTGACGATACCGAAAGTGAACAACTTCGTTTTTTAATCCGCGACAACATTGTATATCAAAGCGAGAACGACTTTAAAAGCGATGATGCCAGGCAGGCTTATCTCCAATATTTGCGAATGAAAGCCCGTTACAACAGCTTAAAAACCCAAATCGAAGCTGACCGTCTCAAATATACAGGCAAAGACAATCCGGAACAACAGGAATTGACCACAAAAATTTTAAATGCAGAATGGGCCTTACTCTTTTTGGAAAGGGATATACCGCTCAAGGAATACGAAACAAGACGTTTGGAATTAAAGAAAATTGATCCTTTAAATTATTAATAACTATGGATATAGCTCTTGTCATCGGCCTGATTTTGCTGGGCATCTTTTTTATGATTCTCGAGATTTTCTTCCTTCCCGGTATTTCCGTAGCAATTATTGGAGGATTTGTCTGCCTGATTGCAGGCATAGTTGTGGCGTATAGAAACTTAGGGCCATTGGCAGGCAACATAAGCTTAATTACATCGGCAGTGGCCATGGCAGCTGCTTTTATCTGGTTTATTCGTTCCAAAACGCTCAAAAAGATGTCTCTGGAAACCAACATCGATTCCAGGATTGAGACTCATCAGGGTGTGGAAGTGAAAATCGGAGACAAAGGAAAATGCCTGTCGCGCCTGGCACCCGGCGGCAAAATAATCATCGGTGGAAAAACCCTGGAAGGCCGCAGCGAAAATGAAATGCTTGATGCCGGTACACCGGTGGTGGTAACGGCTATTTCCGATATGAACGTGATCGTCAGAAAAGACGAAGGCGATGAATCTTAGAAAACAACAATGAATATTCACTTTTAAAATTATAACATTATGACAACAGGATTTGGTCTGCTTATTTTGATTCCGGTAATCGTTTTAGTGATTATCTTCTTTTATTACGTGCCGTTTTTCCTCTGGTTATCGGCCAAAGTCTCCGGCGTGAACATCTCTCTGATCCAGCTGTTTTTGATGCGGATACGTAAAGTGCCTCCCACGGTCATAGTAAACGCCATGATCGAGGGACACAAAGCCGGCCTCAAGCAACTGCGACGCGATGACATGGAAGCACATTACCTGGCCGGAGGTCATTTACAACAAGTGGTTCACGCCTTGGTTTCGGCATCCAAAGCCAATATTGACCTGAGTTTTCAGATGGCCACAGCCATCGACCTGGCCGGCCGCGACGTTTTTACCGCTGTACAAATGTCGGTAAATCCCAAAGTTATTGACACGCCTCCGGTGGCTGCTGTTTCCAAAGACGGCATCCAGCTTATTGCCAAAGCCAGGGTGACCGTACGGGCCAACATCAAGCAACTGGTGGGTGGAGCCGGCGAAGACACCATTCTGGCCCGCGTTGGCGAAGGTATCGTATCGTCCATTGGTTCGTCGGACAGCCACAAAATGGTACTGGAGAATCCCGATTCCATCTCCAAAGTAGTGCTCCGTAAGGGCCTCGATGCCGGCACTGCTTTCGAAATACTCTCGATCGATATCGCCGACATTGACATAGGCAAAAACATCGGTGCCGAACTGCAAATGGATCAGGCTCAGGCTGATAAAAACATAGCCCAGGCCAAGGCAGAAGAAAGACGTGCTATGGCTGTCGCCCTGGAACAGGAAATGAAAGCCAAGGCTCAGGAAGCCAGGGCTAAAGTTATCGAAGCCGAAGCCGAAGTGCCCAAAGCTATGGCCGAAGCTTTCCGCAGCGGCAACCTGGGCATTATGGATTACTACCGCATGAAAAATATTGAGTCGGATACCAATATGAGGGAATCCATTGCCAAGCCTCCGACGCCCAAAAAATAGCGTCCTGTATCTCTCAGTTTAACCAGTCTCCGTACAGAGACATAAGCATTATTGCCATGAGTTTGCATTTCCTCGAATCTGAGCTGATTATTAACGAGGATGGAAGCATCTTTCATCTTCATCTCAAACCTGAACAGCTGGCCGAGCGTATCATTCTGGTGGGTGACCCCGATCGTGTAGGCCTGGTGGCTTCCAAGTTTGACATTGTGGAATGCCGGGTACGGAATCGCGAGTTTTATAGCGTTACCGGCTCCTATTACGGCAAAAGGATGACTGTGCTGTCCACCGGCATAGGCACCGACAATATTGATATTGTGATGAATGAGCTCGATGCACTGGCCAACATCGACTTTGAGAGCAGAACCGAAAAAAAGGAAACAAAAACTCTGAGCATAGTCAGAATAGGAACCACCGGCGGTCTTCAGGAAGACTTGCCGGTGGGCACTTTTCTGATTTCCGAAAAATCTGTTGGGCTGGACGGCCTGTTGAATTTTTACGCCGGTCGCGACAAGCTTTCCGATCTTAAATTTGAAAAGGCATTTTGTGAACACACCGGCTATCTGGAACAATGGGCTCATCCTTATGTGGTTTCGGCCGATCCTGAACTCATCGCCCGTATTGGACAACAGGACATGCTCCGCGGAGTAACTGTAACAGCTAATGGTTTTTACGGTCCACAGGAGCGAGAGCTCAGAACGAAGCTGGCCTTGCCTGGATTTAGTGACAGTTTGCGTAGTTTTCGTTACGGTGCTTACCGCATTACCAACTACGAAATGGAAAGTGCCGGAGTGGCAGGTTTGGCTTCACTGATGGGGCACAAAGCCATGACAGTATGCCTGGTCATCGTAAACCGTTATTCCAAAGCTGCCGGAACCAATTACAAAGACCGCATGTCTGAACTTATAACCATAGTACTAGACCGCTTGTAAAATTTATGAACCAGGATACCATTTGTGCCATTTCCAGCCCGCCGGGTTCGGGAGGTATAGCTGTGATCCGGCTTTCCGGACCTGCAGCTCTTGCCCTTGCTGACCAACTCTTCCTGCCGGGTAAGAACGGCTGCCCTGTTTCAGAGCAGGCAAGTCACAGTTGTCAATACGGGCGGCTAATGGAAGAAGCAGACAAGCTGCTTGATCAGTCCCTGGTAACAGTATTCCGGGGACCGAACTCATTTACGGGCGAAGACACGGTGGAGTTTTCCTGCCACGGTTCTCTCTTTATTCAACAAAGGCTGATTCAGCTTTTAATTCAATTGGGCTGTCGCCAGGCAGAGCCGGGAGAATTTACCCAAAGGGCTTTTCTGAACGGAAAGATGGACCTTTCGCAGGCAGAAGCCGTGGCCGATCTGATTGCAGCGGCTACTCCGGCGGCAAATCAATTGGCGCTGAAACAGCTGCGAGGAGGTTTTTCTCAGGACTTGGCCCATCTTCGCGAGAAATTGCTGCATTTTGTTAGCTTAATTGAACTGGAGCTTGATTTCAGCGAAGAAGACCTGACTTTTGCCAGCCGCGACGAACTCAAAAAACTGGCCGGTCAACTGAAATCGAAACTCTCTGCTCTTTGTGAATCCTTCAGGCTGGGCAACGCCATCAAAAACGGCATTCCCGTGGCCATAGTAGGCGAAACCAACGCCGGCAAATCAACCCTGCTCAACAAATTACTCAACGAAGACAAAGCCATCGTTTCGGAAATACACGGCACTACACGCGACAGTATCGAAGACCTGGTTAACATCAAAGGTCTTGGTTTTCGCTTTATCGATACAGCAGGATTGCGCAAAACCAAAGACCAGATAGAAAATCTTGGCATCGAACGTACTTATCAAAAAATCGAACAAGCCTCCATTATCCTCTGGCTGATTGATTCTACCCAGCTTAGCGAACACATTGAATGGATGGCCGACCGAATTGTTCCGCGCAGTGAGGGGAAAAAACTCTTGCTCCTCTTTAATAAAATTGACAAGATCACCAGCGAGGAATTAGCTGTACTCGAAAATCTATTTGCCCATATTCCCGGCGACCGCATCCAGATATCGGCCAAGTTCGGGCAAAACATAGAAAACCTCAAGTCAAAGTTAATTGAATTAACCAATCTTCCCGAATTTGAAAAGGCTGACACCATTGTGAGCAATTTAAGGCACTTTGAAGCTCTGTCAGCTGCACTGGCAGCCATTAAACGGGTACAGGAAGGATTGCAGCATAATCTTTCGGGCGACTTTATCGCCCAGGACATCAGGGAATGTATGTACTACCTGGGCCTGATCACCGGTCAGATCAGCAATGACGAGGTGCTGGGACAAATTTTCAGCCGTTTTTGCATCGGAAAGTAACCTGCTGCTTCGAGAGTATTAAGGCTGTCAGCTAAATCAACAAATACCTGGGCAGCCTGGAAGCAGAGCATAAAATCAAAACCGTACATCTGGAACGCGGGGTCTTTTACGAACCGGCTCAGAAATAGCTTTGTGTTATTTCAACTCTGATGCTTTACTGATTATATGAATACTTAGCGGAAATTCTGCTCCGTCGGGCATTTGTGCATTGGGGGCAAGAGTCACTTTGCATTCTGCATCAAAGTGGGATTCTGAGGCTTCAACCCAGCCGGTTTTTTTATCAAGTTGAAATTCTCCTCCCGAATTGCCCTTCATTTGAACGCGCAGTGTTATTTCTTGTTCGCTTTTTATAGGCACTTTGAAATCCAGATCAAAATCGTCGGTGTTCATTTCAATGATGTTTTTACCGCGTTTGCTCGATTTCCAGGTATAGGTATTGACCATTTTGTTTTCGGAATTTGGCATTTTGGAACTGACAGTCCAGCTGTCGCCTACGTTTACCTCTTTGTCAGGATAAACGGATGGCATCAAACCACCGGAATTAGAATTCATCGATTCCTCCAGGAGTTTGGTCAAAGTGGTATCACCCGACAGATTCAGATCGAGATTTAATCCGCTCAAATCGGGTATGTCAAGGATCTTACCCGTTTTGGACATGGTGTAAACAATCGGTTTGTTTACTACAAGTTTCAATATGGCATTGAATGGATTATTTTCGGACGCGGCCGTGTCTAAACTGAGATTGAACTGATCGCCGCTTATATTAGCCCTGACGTTTTTGAGACTCATTTGCATTTCGTAGTCATCGCTGTCAGCAGACTTCACCAAATACTCCACAACGATGTCGAAATTGCCGTGGATGAGCATGTCGTTTCCCTCTATCCTCAATTGAATGTCCATTTGATTGTTAAGCTCTTGTTGATAGACCTGGCCGGCCTCGAGATTGAGGCTCAGTTCCTTTGCCTGACATGTGAGAACTAAAACACTGAAAGCCAGTACTGAAAGTAGTTTTTTCATAGTAAAAGTATTAAGGTATTAAAATAAGGTCATATCGGCAATTGGTCACTGTCAAATAAAGGAGTGGAAAGATAACGCTCTCCTCCGTCGGGTAATAGAACAACGATGCGCTTGCCCCTGTTCTTGCTGAGTAGTGCCAGACTGGTGGCAGCAAAGGCTGCAGCTCCAGAGGAAATACCGACCAGTAAACCTTCGGTACAGGCCAGTTCCCGGCTGGTTTTGACCGCATCATTATAACTGACCTGCATTACCTGGTCAACAAATTTAGCCTGATAATTTTTGGGCACAAAGCCGGCTCCTATTCCCTGAATTTTGTGTGGACCCGGATTACCGCCAGATAACACGGGCGAATCCTTAGGTTCAACAGCGATAATCTGAATGGAGGGATTACGGGATTTCAGGCCTTTGCCTACTCCGCTAATGGTTCCTCCTGTACCGACGCCACCAACAAAAATATCAATCTGGCCCATGGTGTCTCTCCAGATCTCGCGTGCCGTGCTTCTGGCATGCACGGCCGGATTGGCAGCGTTGCTGAATTGATCCAATGTGATGGCTCCGGCTATGCTTGTTCTGATTTCTTCGGCTTTGGCTATGGCAGCTTTCATGCCGCCGGAACCGGGAGTTAAAACAATTTCGGCCCCCAGGGCTTTCAGGGTAGCCCTGCGTTCCAGACTCATAGTATCGGGCATAGTAAGAATGAGACGAAAACCTTTCACAGCCGAAACCATAGCCAGGCCTATTCCGGTATTGCCACTAGTGGGCTCCACTATGGTTCCTCCCCGACTAAGCTTTCCTTTGAATTCAGCCTGTTTAATCATAGCAAGGGCAATGCGGTCCTTTACGCTGCCTGCCGGATTGAAGTATTCCAATTTGGCCAGTAATTGCGCATGGAGAACCTTGTACTGAGCATAACGACTTAATTCAAGCAAGGGTGTATTCCCTATCAGATCAGTTAATTGTTTGGCTATTTGAGTCATGGACGTTTATTCTTTCCTAACAAATCAGCCACAAATATACACAATAACTGTGCTTTTTCTATAAATACGTGGTTTTTTGTTGATTCCGGTTCAAATCACTATATTTGCATATTTATTCAGTGTTTATAAGTTTATGGCTTTTATCCGTCAATATTGGTATCATTTACTGGCCGTTATTACGGTAATCATTTGGGGTACTACTTTTGTTTCTACCAAAGTTCTCATCAATGAAGGCCTGGGCGCAGTAGACATTTTTATTTACCGCTTCGTGCTGGCTTACGTTTCCATCTGGCTGTTTTCGCCACGCAAACTCTGGGCGGGAAATATCCGGGATGAATTGATTCTTTTGGCGGCCGGTGTCTTTGGAGGTTCTTTGTACTTTCTGACAGAAAATCTCGCCATCGGCTATTCTACTCCTACCAATGTTTCATTGATTGTTTGCACTACGCCTATTTTTACTACTATTGTTCTTGGCTTCTTTTACAAGGATGAACGTATGAAAAAGAAGCAGTTCTGGGGTAGTCTTATTGCCTTCGTAGGTATGACGCTGGTCATTCTCAACGGACAATTTGTTTTGAAACTATCTCCCAAAGGCGATTTTCTGGCTTTGGCGGCTGCTCTTTCCTGGGCCTTTTATTCTCTTATTATTAAACAACTCGGCAGTCAGCACACTACTGTTTTTATTACCCGGAAAATCTTTTTCTACGGTACACTCACTATCTTACCACTCTTGCTGAAGGAGCCACTCAATATGGATACAACTATTCTTTTCAAGCCGATTGTGTGGATCAATATATTATTTCTGGGTATTGCCGCTTCGCTCTTTTGTTATATTCTCTGGAATGTCACTATCAACAAACTGGGCATAATCCGCAGCACCAATTACATTTATCTTATTCCTCTGGTCACAATGATAACCTCGGCCATCAGCATCAACGAAAAAATTACCATCTATGCCGGGCTTGGGGCTTTGTTGATTTTACTGGGATTGTATCTGGTAGAAAAAACCCGTTCAAATACCTGAGTTAAAATAAATCACTATCTTTATGTCCTTTAGCAAATATATTCAGCATTGTTATACCAACTATTGACGCAGCCTATAATTACATAGACAAAATCTGTTGGTGCAAATGAGCAGCCTTAGTACTTTTGTATCAAAGAAAAATTAGTAACCACAAAAAAATAAGAAACTATGGAAAATGAAGTAACGTACACCATGCCAAGAATCGGAGACAAAGCTCCGTCTTTTAAAGCCAAAACCACTCAGGGCGACATCAACTTCCCCGAAGATTTCAAAGGAAAATGGCTGATATTATTTAGCCACCCGGCCGACTTTACCCCTGTTTGCACCTCTGAATTTATGACTTTTGGCAGTATGGCTCCTGAATTCGAAGCACTCAACTGCCAGCTGGTAGGTTTGTCTATTGACGGTTTATACAGCCACATTGCCTGGTTGCGCACCATTAAGGAAAAGATCGAATACAAAGGCATGAAGAATGTCGAGGTTAAATTCCCGCTGATCGAAGACATCACCATGAACGTAGCCAAAACCTACGGAATGTTGCAGCCAGGAGAAAGCACCACGCATGCCGTAAGAGCCGTTTTCTTCATCGACCCCAAAGGTATAGTTCGCACCATATTGTATTACCCGCTCTCTTTAGGTCGTAACTTCGACGAAATCAAGCGGGTCTTGATCGGACTGCAAACAGCAGACAATTTCAACGTTGCACTGCCTGCCGACTGGCGTCCGGGTGACGATGTCATTGTGCCCACCGCCGGATCCTGCGGAGTAGCCAAAGACAGAATGGACAATGCCGCCGGCGATATGACCTGCTACGACTGGTTCTTCTGTACCAAGAAACTTCCTAAGGAAGAGATTGAAAAGAAAATTTATAAGAAATAGTTGTTTTAAGTGAACTTCCTGACCCGCACCACGTGCGGGTCAGGATTTTTAAATAGATTGAAATATGCCAAGACCTAAGAAATGCCGAAGAATACAAAGTTTGCCGGAAGTTATGTGTTTCAAGCCGGTTGGAGTTCCGTTGAGAGAGTTGGAGAGAGTAATTATAGAACACGACGAGTATGAGGCATTCAAATTAGCTGCTTACGACAGATTGTTGCAGGAAGAGGGTGCGGAGAAAATGGAAATCTCGCGTCCCACTTTTACGCGGATCTATAATTGTGCCGTTCAAAAAATAGCGCAGGCTCTTATAGAGGGTAAAATTATTGACATCAATTGTTGTGAGGAAGTTCTAAAACAAATTAAAGAAAATGAACAAACAGGCCCCGGTAGTCATGGGAGAGGGATGGGAAGACACCGTCACGGACTCAATGCAGCTGAAGAGGGTGAAAGAATGAGATATAATCAAAACGAATAAATATGAAAATTGCAATTACATCCGAAGGAAATAGTTTGGAATCCAAGATGGATAGTCGTTTTGGACGTTGTGCATATTTTGCCATTCACGACACCGATACCAAAACCACCGACTTCTTTGCTAATCCTGCCAAGGATGCTTCAGATGGAGCCGGACCCAAAGCGGTAGAGTTTATCGCTTCAAAGGGGGTTACCAAGGTGGTTGCAAGTGAATTGGGTGGCAAAGCAAAAGTCATACTGGGTAGACTTAACATAGAGATGCAGCAGGAAAATGATAAAACAGTTGCGGATATTATCAAACAATTATAAACGCTTAACAGGCGTTATTTGATTACTTATATTTTAAAAAAGGAGGATATATCATGCCAAGATTTAATAGAACAGGACCAAGAGGCGAAGGTCCGATGACCGGTCGTCAAATGGGGAAATGCACCGATTTTGGTGCCGACAGAAAAGGGTTTGAAGAAACATCTGTTGAGAATATGAATGTCAATGAAGGACGCGGTATGGGCAGAGGCTTAGGCTTCGGCAGGGGCAGACGCGGATGCGGAACTGGCCGTGGAATGGGAAGAGGTTTTGGGTGCGTATGTGGCTCCGGATTGAGAGCAGGAGCAGTATTCGGTCGCGGACTAGGAATGGGAGCCGGTCGTGGATTCGGCCGCAGAGTTGAACAAAATCAGGAGTAATTCACGGGGAAAATAACAACTCATAAAAGTAAACTTATGACAAAAAAAATAGCTGTCCCGATGGAAAACGGGAAAGTAAGTTCTCATTTTGGCCACTGTGCCTATTTTGCAATTGCAACCGTCAAAGAGAACAAGATCGTGGAGAAAACAGAACACACACCGCCCAAACATGAGCCCGGAGTATATCCCAGATGGGTTGCTTCCCTGGGAGTTACAGATGTTATAGCCGCAGGAATGGGACAGAGAGCTATCAATTTATTCCATGAGCAAAAGATCAACGTATTTGTAGGAGCCCCTTTGGAAGGAGCGAAGGAAATTGTAGAAAAGTTTTTGGCAGGAAAGCTTGAGCTCAGTGCCAATTGCTGCGATCATTGATGACGAATCCCATGAAAATAGCGATTGCCAGCGGTAAGGGCGGCACCGGTAAAACCTTCATCTCAACCAATCTTTTTACCGTATTGGAAAAGAAAGGGTTGAATGTGGCTTTGGTGGATTGTGATGCGGAAGAGCCTAATTGCAGGCTATTCCTTACGGAAGGAAAATTGGAAGCCACCCATGAGGTGAATCAAAAAATACCGGAACTTGATCTATCCGGATGTGCCTATTGCGGAAAATGTGCGGAGTATTGCAACTACAATGCGATCTTTTTTCTGAAAGAGGCTAAGGTGATCAATGTGCTTGAAGAGCTGTGTCACGGTTGCGGAGCTTGTTCCGTGGCCTGTAGCTATGGGGCAATATCTGAAAAAGATGACCTCTTGGGCCATGTCAGCAAATTTGCATTTTCACCAAAAAGTGCTCTTATCGAGTCCAGAACCAAAGTAGGCGTTTACTCTTCGGTAAATGTTCTTAAAGCCGCTATCAAAGAGGCCTCCGGATTTGATCCGGTCCTGTTTGATGCACCTCCGGGTATTGGGTGTCCATTTATCCAAACGGTAGCACAGGCCGATTATGTGGTGTTGGTGACGGAGCCTACTCCCTACGGGTTGAGCGATTTGAAGCAATCGATTGAGACTCTCAAAGGCATGCACAAGTCCTATGGGGTAATTATCAATAAGGCAGGTTTGGGAAATGAAGAGATATACGATTATTTGCAAAAGGAGAATATTCCCTTGTTGATGAGTGTGCCTTTCGATAAAAATATTGCGGTGAGCTATTCTAAAGGAGAATTGCTCACAAACCGGGATTCCGGATGGGAGGAAAAATTCAGCGAACTATTTAACACAATAAAAGAGGAATATGGAAATAGCAATAATTAGCGGAAAGGGAGGAACGGGGAAGAGCAGTATCAGTGCCGCATTTGCCACTTTGCAGAAAGAAGTGGTATTAGCCGACTGTGATGTGGATGCAGCCAACCTCTATTTGTTGTTCAAACCTGTTTGCGATGAAGAACACACTATAATTACCGGCCAAAAAGCCGTCATCAATCAGGACAAGTGTATAGCTTGCGGATTGTGTATCGATTATTGTCGGTTTGACGCCATTGTAGAAGAGGAGAACAGAGTTAATATTGTCGAGACTTTTTGTGACGGATGCCTGTTGTGCTCACGTGTTTGTCCTCAGGAAGCAATTGATATTATAGACGAAGATAAGAGCCGTATGTATGCCGGACGCTTTAAAAATGGCAGAATGGTTTATGGAAGGCTTGCTCCGGGAGAGGAGAATACGGGCAAATTGGTCAGCAAGGTGCGGGATAAGGCCAAGCAAATCGCTAAAGAATCCGGGAGGATCAAAGATATCATAATCGATGGACCTCCGGGAATAGGATGTGCTGCCATCAGTTCCATTACCGGTGTGGATGCTGTCGTGGTTGTAACCGAACCGACTCTTTCGGGACTTCACGATTTAAAACGTACTCTGGAGATTACTGCAGGTTTCAATTTAAAAACGAGTGTCATTATCAACAAATATGATATCAATGAGGAAATGTCCTCGAAAATTGAGGAATATTGTGCTCAAAACAATATTGAGGTTGTTGGGAAATATCCATTTGATCCGCTCGTAGTCCGGGCAATGGTAAATTGCCGGTCGATAACCGATTTTGCCCCCGATGCGGAAATCAGTAAACTCATTAAAAATTCTTATTTAAAATTATTCTAATTTAGTCTTCCGCTTATAAAATATTAGTATATTTGCCCCCTACCGGAGGCAAAAATAGCAGACAGATAATATGATAATTCATCACAGACTTGAAGATGAACGAAGAGGCTCTTTCTTCATTATGGAAGGAGAGAGGCAGATTGCCGAACTCGATTATGACCTGCAAAATGGCATTCTGAATGCCTATCATACCGGAGTCCGCCGTGAGTTGGAAGGACGGGGGATCGCAGGCAAGCTCTTCGATGAAATGGTAAAATACGCAAAAGAAAACAAATATAAGGTAATCCCTTCATGTTCATATATTTTGGTAAAATTCAGACGGCATCCCGATAAATATTGCGACATCTGGTTTCGTACGGAAGATGAGCCCGTAGGTGCCGCCTGTGGGGTTAGACCCAAATAACTTCAAAGTGTAATTCAATTACAAATCATTAACACATATTTAACTATTTTTTTTATGAAGAAAAAAAGGATTATTGTTATCGGTGGTTCTGCTGCCGGTCCCAAAGCTGCTTCAAGAGCCCGTCGTCTGGATGAAAATGCAGAGATTACCATTATTCAAAAAGCCCCGGATCTCTCAATGGCTTCATGTGGATATCCCTATTATGTAGCGGGCGTCTTTGATGATCGCAATCAACTGTTGGCCACTCCGGCGGGGCTGGTGCGCGATGCAAATTTCTTTTGGGATGCAAAGAGAATCAAAGCTCTTGTCAATACGGAAGTGACCAAAATTGACCGTGATAACAAGAATGTAGAATACAAAAATTTACTTACTGGAGAGACAGCTTCGTTGCCATACGACAAACTGGTAATAGCAACAGGTGCGACACCTTTTAAACCCCCTGTGCCGGGTATTGATTTAAAGGGAGTTACTACTTTACAGTCCATGGCTGATTCAGACTTTTTGAGAAAAATAGGTGATGATGGTGAAGTTAAAAACGCAGTAGTAATCGGCGGAGGTCTCATCGGTATTGAGACCTGTGAGGCTTTGGTGCTATCAGACATTGAAGTGACGCTTGTAGAGTTGTTGCCGCAATTGTTGCCATTCCTGGACAAAGATATGTCACTGAATGTAGAGAAATATCTCAAGACAAAGGCGAATGTAATTCTTGAAAACGGAGTTTCCGAATTTATTGGAGAGAATGGGAAATTAAAAGCCGTAAAGCTTCAGGACGGAACGGAAATACCATGCGAGGTAGCTGTTGTAGCTACCGGAGTCAGACCCAATATAAACTTGGCGAAAGAAGCCGGATTGAAGATAGGTGAGTGCAGAGCGATTGAAGTAAATTCCTACATGCAGACTTCCGACCCGGATATTTATGCTATCGGTGACTGTATTGAGGTTCCGCACCTTATTTCAGGTAAAAAAGTTCATGCACCCTTAGGCGACCTAGCCAATCTTCAAGGACGGGTGGCCGGTGATAATGTGATAAAAGGGAATGTCTCACAATTCCCCGGAACTATCCAAAGTGGTATCTGTAAAGTGTTTGACTATGGAGTAGGCGCAGCAGGACTTTCGCAACAAGGTGCCGTCAGACATGGATTTGACAATATTGAGACGGTTATAAACGTGAGTCCGGACAAGCCCGGCTTCATGGGAGCTAATATTCTGATTACCAAATTGGTTGTGGATAAGAACACTAACCGTATCCTCGGTGCACAAGTTATTGGCCCGGGTGATGTCAGCAAACAAGTGACCACCTGGGCGATGGCTATTCAGGCAAAGATGACTGTTGAGGATATGCTCAATCTTGATTTGCCATATGCTCCTCCTTATTCTCTTGCGATTGACCATAGCATTGCAACTGCACACATCATGCAGAATAAGCTGGATGGTCTCTTCGTGGGAATCACTCCGACAGAGCTGAAAGAGAAGTTGGAAAGAAAGGATCCGATGTTCTTGATGGATCTGCGTAATCCCGGTGAGTTTGAAGTTATGAAGATTGGAATAGGGGAAAAATTAATTCCTCAGGGAGAATTCAGAGATCGTCTGGATGAATTACCGAAAGATAAGAATGTTGAGATAATTGCCTGGTGTAAAATCTCCCTGCGCGGATATGAAGCTGCGAGGGTGCTTATGGCCAATGGGTATAAAAATGTGAAAGTACTGGAAGGCGGTATTAACGCCTGGCCCTTTTAGCTATTTGATATCCAGTTTCCTGTTTATGTAGCTTCCGTAATCTTTCAGAATGGGTTTGTAATTAGTATCCATCAGCATGGAACTTATCATAAAGTCGGCTGTCGAACGATTGACTGCCGTAGGGATATTGTAGAGTGTCGCAAGTCTCAGCAGGGCTTTGACATCGACGTCATGAGGCTGTGGTGTCATAGGGTCCCATAGAAATATCAACATGTCCACCTTACCCTCGGAAATTAAAGCGCCCAACTGTTGATCGCCGCCTAAAGGACCTGATTTAAGACGTTTCATCGAAATTGTCTCATTTGATTCCTCTTCTCCCATCTTTTTCAATAGAGTTTCATTCACCAGTTTTCCGGTGGTTCCCGTACAGATCAGATCGAATTTTATCAGTTTCTTCCAATTCCACTCAACCCATTCCACCATATCGGCTTTACGGTTGTCGTGGGCTACAAGGGCAATTCTTTTAATCTTAGTCATTGCAGTAGTGTTTTAATCAGGTTTAATATAAACGCTAAGTTAGGAAGAATTTTGGGATTGGATTTAGCTTTCATATAATCCTCAATTTCCCTAAATATTAAATTACTTTTTACAACAAATTCTTTTTGTCTCTTTCGCGGTACATCGCTTTATATAAAGTTGTAAATTTGCGGAGTGAAATCCAAGGGGTGTACGAATGAAAACTAAAACGATATTCGGAATACAGCGAAATCCCTTTTTTACAGGATTGACAAGTTTTTTCACTGACACATCTACCAAAATGGTATACAGTGTCATGCCCCTTTTCTTGTTATCAATCGGAGCATCCAAAACCGCTATTTCATTAATTGAAGGCATTGCGGAGAGCACGGCCTCATTTTTAAAGGCCGTTTCGGGATATTGGAGTGATAAGATTGGCAAAAACAAGCCATTCATGATTATCGGATATGGCATCACTGCAATAATAACCCCTCTGTATGCAATAGCAAGATTACCTGTTCAGATCTTATTTTTCAGGTTTTTTGAAAGAATAGGAAAGGGGATAAGAACCGCTCCGCGAGATAGCCTTATAAGCAGCTCGATTAAAAAGAACGAAGCCGGTAAAACCTTCGGATTTCAGAAAGCGATGGATAACAGCGGCGCCATTGTAGGTCCCCTGATTGCTTTCTTATTGTTATCCATATTCCCCTTAAAATATTCCTACATCTTTTTAATTGCAACCATCCCTGCAATTCTGGGAGTATTGACGATTGTAATTTTTGTAAAAGAGGCGAAGAAAGAGAAACAGGAGAGTACAAGAAAAGTTTCGCTGAAATATTTGCCTAAGAAATTTTATTTCTTCCTCATTATAATCTTCGTATTCACTTTAGGCAATTCGGCAGATGCGTTGTTGCTGGTAAAAACAAGCGAAACCGGTATTGATAAGTCATACGTACCTTTTGTCTATATGATATTCAACACGGTGTCGGTACTGCTTGCCATACCGATTGGAAAATTATCGGACAAGATCGGTCGTGAGAAGTTGATTCTCCTGGGATTTATAGTCTATGCGATTACCTATTACCTATTCGGCAGGTTCAATAGCATAAATGTCTTTATTTTCCTCTTTATAATGTATGGATTTTACAGCGCATTGACCGATGGTAGCCAAAAAGCGGTGATTTCCGATATTGTGAGTAAAGATTTGAAAGGGACCGGATTTGGTATTTATCATGCAGTCCTCGGTATTACTTTATTGCCGGCGAGTTTGATAGCCGGATTGCTTTATGATAAGGTCAATTCAAATGCTCCTTTCTATTTCGGCTCAGCAATGGCATTAATGGCCACTATCCTGATGGTAATATTTATTATTTGGGATAAAAGGAGACAAAAAATTGCTAATGTTTAATAATTAATAAGTTAAATAAAGATGCTTCCGGCAGAGCGATTTTCCGTAATATTGGAGCCCTGCTCTTCCGGAGAAAAGATTAAATTTTAAAGAAATGGACTATACCTGGCATTATGATTCCCCGCTCGGTGGGATGACGCTTGCAAGCGATGGAAAGGCCCTCGTAGGGCTCTGGTTCGATGATCAAGACTATTTCGCGGAGACGCTGGAAGGCGAAGGAGTCGAGAAGAAGCTGCCCATTTTCGAAGAGGCAATGCGCTGGCTCGAGATATATTTCAGCGGTAAGGCGCCGGACTTCACTCCAACCCTCAATCTGCGTGCAACTCCATTCCGCAAGGAGGTGTGGGAGTTTTTACTCTCCATCCCTTACGGCAGCACGATGACCTACGGTGAGATAGCGCAGGGTATGGCCAAACAGAAAGGTGTCGATCGTCTCTGTCCGCGGGCGGTAGGCGGTGCGGTAGGTCGCAATCCCATCTCAATCATCATTCCCTGCCACCGGGTGGTAGGCGCAGGTCGCTCGCTCTCAGGTTATGCAGGCGGAGTTGAAAGGAAAATAGCCCTGCTCGAGCTCGAGAAAGTGGATATGGGCAAATTTTCCATCCCCAAATCTATTTGATTGATTATCTTTATTTTATTATCTTTGCAGGCCAAAATGGATTTTTATATAAAATGGACGGAGACAGTTACCAATTATTTAAAAAATCTTACTAACCCTTTCCTCTGAAGGAACCGATCTCCTTTGGCGGAAAGCTAAAATGAGATTATTATGCTGAATTTTGATGTTAAAACTCTTTTTCGGTATATCCGAAAAAAGAGTTGGAAGGAGTTGAGAGCTGCAATGCAGAATCTCGACCATCTGCAGTTGGCAGAGGCAATTGATCGCGGAAGCGAATTTGAGTCGATTGTGCTCTTTCGCTTTCTATCGCGCGCACAGGCGAAAGAGGTATTTCAGGAACTTTCGCATGAAAAGCAGGAAGATATTGTACAGGGATTGGCTGAGCAAGCTTCACAGGTGGCCGATCTGCTCAATGATATGGAGCCGGACGACCGTACCGCCTTCCTCGAGGAACTTCCGGGAGAGGTGGCGCAGCGCCTCATGCAGTTGCTCACGCCTGATAACAGGGCGGTAGCCACCACTTTGCTTGGTTATCCCGAAGATAGCATTGGTCGATTGATGACCCCCGAATATGTGGCAGTGAGGCCCCATTTTACCGTGGAAGAGACACTAGCGCATATTCGTAAATATGGGCACGACTCCGAAACTTTGAATGTAATATATGTGGTGGATGACAAATGGCGTTTGCTCGACGGGCTCCGTATTCGGGAGGTGATTCTCGCCTCTCCCGAGCAGCGTATCAGCGACCTTATGGATTATAAATTCGCTGCGCTAAATGCTTTTGATGACCAGGAGACGGCGGTAAGTGCTTTTAAAAAGTATGATAGGGTGGTGCTTCCCGTGGTGGATACGAAGGGAATATTGTTGGGAATCGTGACGGTCGATGATATTCTGGACATTGCTGAAGAAGAAGGGACGGAGGACTTCCAGAAGTTTGGTGCCGTTCAGGATGCCATTATCAGTCCCTTGAAAGCCTCCATTTCGTTTTTATACAAAAAGAGGGTCTTTTGGCTGACGGCTCTGGTCTTTGTAAATGTCTTTTCCGGAGCTGTGATTCAAAATTTTGAAGATGTACTTGCAAGCACGCTGTCGCTCGTATTTTTCCTGCCGTTGCTGATAGATAGCGGCGGAAATGCCGGCTCACAATCTGCAAC
>LSQX01060091.1_pt1 | contig 32557 bp, 23 predicted proteins | sample 654561 | NCBI WGS metagenome assembly LSQX01 (sample SAMN04489861, study PRJNA283612) | anaerobic digester metagenome | isolation source: 4 biogas reactors fed with cattle manure at either 37C or 55C with and... | place: Denmark: Kongens Lyngby | collected 2014 | reverse complement strand
CTGCTGGTGTGCCGCCCGGAGCCCTCATACCCTGGATCTGGAGTTCACTCCCAAGGGCGAGCACAATGTCCCTTCCCGGCTGCAGCAGCGTTTGCAGGAGCGTATTGATTCGCCAGCTCCTGAGGGGATGTCTTACGATGCCATTCTGCTGGCCTACGGCTTGTGTGGCAATGCTGTCCGGGGCTTGAAGGCTCCTGAGTCCTGTCCCCTGGTCATCCCGAGAGCCCACGACTGCACCACTCTATTCCTCGGTTCCCGGGCGGCTTATGAAGAACACTTCGGCGCCAATCCCAGCCAGATGTGGACCTCCATCGGTTATTCCGAACGGGGCGATTCCATTCTTTCGGACAGTGACATGCGTCTTTTCTTTCCGGAGGGACAGTCCGTGGCCGAGCTCATTGAGCAATATGGCGAAGAGAACGCCCAGTACTTATTGGACACGCTCATGAGAATCCCGGAGTATGCGGACATTCCCTTTCTGGAGATCGCAGAAACCCACGTGCCTGAGATTGCCGCAAAAATCCGTGCCCATGTAGAGGGCTTGGGCAAGGAACTGCGGCCCATACAGGGTAATATCCGCCTGATTCAGGGCCTCTTCGCCGGAAACTGGTCTGAGGAAGAGTATCTCATTGTTCCACCCGGCAGCCGCATCGAAGGGGTCTATGACAACTGTGAGGTTATACGGGCTATCCGTGAAGAGAAAAAGGAACACCCGGAAAAATCCTGAGTGTTCCTTTGATTTTTGAAAAGTCTGCGGTTTTTAAAGGGCACCGCCCTGTTCGTGAATCTCCGCCAGCGCAGCCACGGCATCAGGATCCAGTTTGGGGAAAAGTACCTCCGGCTTTTGCAGAGGACTTCCCGCCGGCAAAAAGTCTCCAGCCCGTTTCCAGATGTTTTCGCCACCATCCGGTCCACCGGCGGGCAATTCAATATTGAGAATGGCGGCAAGTTTCCGGGCCCCTTCCGGGAGAAAAGGCGCCATGAGGTGGCAGAGTCCGTGAACCACCTGACAGCAGACATGGAGGGTCGTTGCTGTCCGTTCCAGATCTGTTTTTCTGGTGACCCAGGGCTGTTTCTGGTCGAAATAGACATTGGCCTTGCGGCCCAGATCGATGAAGCGTTCCAGTGCCTGCCTGAAGCGGAAGTTTTCCAGAGCTTCCGCCACGGCGTCACGCTGGACGCTGATGACATCGAGCATGGCCTGATCTTCTTCGTCCAGGGCGCCTTCGGGCGGTACAGCCTGCTCGAAGTTTTTGACGGCCATGGTCAGAGCGCGGTGTACGAAATTGCCGACCACATCACAGAGCTCGCCATTATAACGGCCCATGAACTCGTCCCAGTCAAAGTCCGAATCTTTGGATTCCGGCGCAATGGCACAGAGATAATAGCGCAGACAATCAGCGGAAAGTTGATCCAGCGCCCAGCGTACACTGATCATGTTTCCTTTGGACTTGGAACCTTTTTCTGATTTTCCCGTTTGTCTGTTGAAAATATTCAGGTATTCATTGCCCACCACCTGATCCGCAGTGATATACCCTTCCTGCCCCATGAGCATGGCCGGGAAAATAACGGCATGGAAAGGCACATTGTCCTTGCCGATGAAATGGACCATGCGGGTTCCCCGGTCTTTCCACCAGTCTTTCCACGCATCCTCACCCAGTCCCTGATCCAGACCCCATTGGCGCGTGTTCGTGACATAGCCTATGGGCGCATCAAACCATACGTAAATACGTTTGCTTTTCGCATCTTCATCATCCACAGGGATGGGGATGCCCCAGTCCGTGTCCCGGGTGATGCATCGTGCCCGGAGATCGTGGACCCATCCATAGGCGATGCCCCGGACATTGGGCCGCCATTCAGGGTGACTGTCGAGCCAGGCTTCCAGCTGCTCAGCGAAATCAGGAAGATCCAGAAACCAGTGCCGTGAATCGCGGAGAACAGGGGTGGAATCGTCGCCGGGTACATTGGCCCGGGGATTGAGCAGATCTTCGGCCGTATACTGGGCACCGCATTGCTCACACTCATCGCCATTGGCGCCTGTATATCCGCATTGGGGACATTCGCCCGTCACATAACGATCAGGAAGAAAACGCTCCAATTTGGGTGAATACCAGAGCCGTACCGTTTCCGTATGAATATGGCCTGATTCCTCCAGGCGCACAAAAAACTGTTGGGTCGTATCCACATGAAGGGGCCAGGAAGTGCGCCCGTAGATATCGTAAGAAATACCGAGACCGTTGAAAGCTTCCTCGTTGGCAACATGGTAGCGGTCAATCACTTCCCGGGGCGTGATATTTTCTCTGAGCGCGCTGAGCGTAATGGGAACGCCATGTTCATCTGATCCGCCGATGTACAGAACCTGATCACCGCAGAGTCTTTTGTAGCGGACATAAATATCAGCGGGCAGGTAGGCCCCGGCGATATGTCCAAGATGAATATAACCATTGGCATAGGGGAGCGCACTGGTGACCAGTGTGCGTTTGAATTGTTTGGATGACGATGTCATGAGAATCCCTTTTCCTTCACATGAACAGAGGAGAGTCGGAAGACCGTGAAAAATTTCCCAGTCTCAAAGATGCCTGTGCTTAAACCACATTATTTATCGCCATATATTCCCGGATTGGGATAACGATACTGTCCCGTATAAAGATCGAAGAGTGTTTTGTAATAGCGCATGAAGCGTTCCGGTTGTTCATTATACTGGATTTCGGCCAGACAATAGCCTGTGAATCCGGAGTCCTGCAGCAAGGAGAAGAGTTCCTGCCAGGGATATTGATATACACCGATCTCATTGATATGCACCTGACCGATGGCATGCTTCACCAGATCAAAAGCGGGTTTGATGCGGCCGTGTTCATCTTCTTCGCCGCCGTTGGAATTCCAGCAGACTGTCGCATTGGGCTCATCGGCATAATCCAGCATCTTGCGCATATTCGCCAGGCTGCGCGTCGGTTCAGGGCCGTGTACTTCCATGCGCACTTCCACGCCCATATCAGCCGATGCCTTCGCTACCCGGCCCCAGGAACGACCGATACGCTCCAGAACTTTCTCCACTTCTTCGCCCTTGGGAACGCCGTTGGGTCGTACCTTGATGGCCGGAGCACCGATATCCGCCGCAAGCTGACAGAATTCAATGGACTCCCGGATCTGGGCTTCCACTTCAGCCGGATCGCTGGAGTGATATTCACAAGCCGTTCCGATACCGCAGATTTCAATGCCTGAGTCTTCAAAGAGGGTACGTACTTGGGCACGCTCGGCGGCTGTGAGAGTAATCTCCACGCCATGGGCATGAGTGGTTCGCAGTTCAACGCCGGACATGCCGGTCTTCTTGCAAAGGGCAATCAGTTCTTCGCAACTCATGTCTTTACCCATGTTATAGGTAACCATGCCCAGTTTCATGGTGCCCGAAGGGGAGGGAGAGGAAACAACGCCCTCTTCTGTCGCCGCATGGGCACCAGCTGTGCTCAAAGCACCCAGCCCCGTTCCTGCAAGCATCATGAAGTTTCGTCTGTTCAGGGAATCTGTCATTTCCGGTACTCCTCTTTTCTATGTTTTATACGCCGGGCCGCAGCTGGGGAAAAAGAATGACGTCACGGATGGAAGGTGAATCGGTCACGATCATGGCCATCCGGTCTATACCTATACCCAGTCCGGCTGCGGGGGGCATGCCGACTTCCAGTGCGGTCAGAAAATCTTCATCCAGGAATTGGGCCTCATCATCGCCCGCTTCACGCAAGGCCACTTGCGCCTCAAAACGTGCACGCTGATCCAGGGGATCATTCAGTTCGGAAAAGGCGTTGCCCACTTCCAGACAGGCGATAAAGGGCTGGAAACGCTCGGTCAGTTCCGGATTGTCCCGTTTCCTCTTGGCCAGGGGCGAGAGTTCCCAGGGATAGTCATAGAGAAAAGTGGGTTGCACGAGATTGGGCTGCACCCGTTCCGACATGACTTCATCCACAATTTTGCCATAGCCCATGTCCAGTGTGATTTCGACACCGGCACTCTCAGCGAGTTTGGCAGCCGTATCACGATCTTTGTTGTTTTCCAGATCGATATCCGCATATTGACGGATGGCATCAAAGAGGGTCATCCTGTTCCAGGACTGGCCAATATCAAGTTCCTTGCCCTGATAACTGAAGGTGGTGGAGCCCACAATGGATTTCATCATGTGGGTGAGCATCTCTTCTGTTTCATCCATGAGGCCCATGTAGTCCTGATAGGCTTCATACATTTCCATGGTCGTGAATTCAGGATTATGACGGCCGTCAACCCCTTCATTTCTGAAGCAGCGGTTGATTTCAAAAACTTTTTCAAAACCGCCCACGAGCAACTTTTTCAGATACAGTTCCGGGGCGACACGCAAGTAGAACTGGGAGTCATAGGTGTTGTGATGGGTGATAAAGGGACGTGCAGTGGCACCGCCCGGAATGGGATGGAGCATGGGTGTTTCCACTTCGAGAAAGCCCTTGCTGCGCAGCCAGGAACGCATCACCTCGATCATGTCGATGCGTTTACGGAAAACATCCAGCACCTCCGGATTGGCCACCATATCCAGATAACGATGACGATAGCGAATCTCCACATCGGCCAGACCGTGATATTTTTCGGCTGAAGGACGCAGCGACTTGGCGAGAATCTCGTAGCCTTCAGAGAAGAGAGTGATCTCGCCGCGACGGGTCCGCTTGACAGATCCCCAGACACCGATAAAGTCGCCTATGTCCAGATCCTTCGTGTGTTCATAGGCTTCTGCGCCAATCTGTTTCTCACCGAGAAAAACCTGGATGCGGGCATTTTCGTCACGGATATCGATGAAGGTGCTCTTCCCCTGTATGCGTCTTGCTACAATGCGCCCGGCCAGTCTGGCTTCAAAAGCGGGGGGGACGTCTTCGCCGGCTTCTTTTTCAAGAGACTCAAGTTCTGTCCTGGCTTCCGCGATGGCATGACTGCGGTCAAAGATATATTTATAGGGTTCATCACCCCGCTGGCGAATCCGTTCAAGCTTTGCCAAACGGTGGCGGCGCAGTTCCTGTTCAGCTCCCGTTTCCGACTGTTGAGGAGTTTCTTCTCCTTGAAGATCATGTTCTGTCATTGTTCTTTGTTCCATTTACGGTTGATACTTGTGCAATACCCGGGAAAAAGCAATCAGTTTTGCATGGGTTTGATTTTGCTTCTCCGTTCCAGATTCCATTTCAGATAGGCGGCGATAAAAGGATCCAGATCGCCATCGAGAACTTTGGTCACATTCCCTGTTTCCATGGAGGTGCGGTGATCTTTGATCATCTGATAAGGATGCAATACGTAACTGCGGATCTGACTGCCCCAGGCCACATCCTGCTGGCTTTCACGCTGGGCATTCAGTTCCTCTTCCTGTTTCTTCAATTCCATATCATACAACTTCGCTTTGAGCATTCCCAGAGCGGTTGCTCTGTTGCGATGCTGGGAGCGTTCGATCTGACAGGAGACAATGATGCCTGAAGGGATATGAGTGAGCCGCACGGCACTGCTCGTTTTATTGACTTTCTGGCCACCGGCACCGGAAGAACGGAATACATCCATCTTGATGTCTTCTTCCCGTACTTCAATTTCAATATTATCATCCACTTCGGCCAGTACTTCCACAGCGGAAAAGGAAGTGTGCCGCCGTGCATTGGAATCAAAGGGAGATATCCGCACGAGACGGTGGACTCCTTCTTCAGACTTGAGCAGTCCGTAGGCATTGGGTCCGGTCACTTTGATGGTGGCGCTCTTCAATCCGGCTTCATCGCCCGGCTGATGATACAACACCTCCACCTCCATTTCCCGTTGCTCACAAAAGCGGGTGATCATGCGATACAACATGTCGGCCCAGTCACAGGACTCCGTGCCGCCCGCACCAGGATGAATGCTTATAATGGCTGCATGATCATCACGGGGATCCGTGAAGAGGCTGTTCATTTCCAGACGATCGATCTTTTTCTGCAGGGATTCCATCTGGCCGTTGATTTCCGGACGCATGGACTCATCCTGTGCCTCTTCCGCCAGTTCGATAAGGGTCTGCACATCTTCAACTTCCCGTTGCAGCTCGTCCGGTGTATTGACAATAGCTTTGTGTGCTTTCAGGCGTTTGACATATTTCTGAGCTTCTTCCTGATCATTCCAGAAATCGGGCGCAGCCATCTTTGCTTCAATATCCACAATGCTTTTGCGAACCCCGTCAATATTCAAACAGGCAATAAGTTCCTGAAGTTTTTCAACCTGTTCAGCGACAGCTTCCCGTTCATCTTCATACATAAATCATCATCCTTAAAAAGCTTGAAAGCCCTGCATTTCCAAGAGAAGCAGAGCACAATAGAGAGTGGGTCCTCCGAAAAGAAAAGCATCACAGCGATCGAGAACACCGCCGTGACCCGGGAAGAGTTTTCCCGAATCCTTCACGCCCGCACTGCGTTTCAACACGGACTCCGCCAGATCGCCGATCTGTCCCGTTATGGCCAGAGAAAGCCCGATCAATACATAAATGAACCAGGGCCACCGGGGCAGCCAGAGGCAAGCCCAGTGCTGTTGAAGCGCATAAGCGATGATTCCGGCGGCCAGGCCTCCACAGAGGCCCGCAATACTCCCTTCGATGGTTTTATTCGGGCTCACAGTGGGGCACAACTTGTGTTTTCCGAAGGCTTTCCCGAAGCCATAGGCGCAAGTGTCCGACAGGCCTATAGCCACAAGAAGCAGCGTGATCAGCCCGGGGCCTGTCTGTGGTATGCGGTGCAGCGCAATAAAGAAACAGGGGAGCCCGCCCGTGTAGAGGAGCCCGGCCAGGGAAAAAGCGAGGCGCTCCAGAGGAGGCTCTTTCACAAAGAGATGTTCCAGAACCAAAGCGAAAAAGAGCAGGTTGAAAGACACGAAGAACAAGGGCCCGGCCTGCTGCTCCCAAAAAAGTACAAGGGGCAATACAGGCGCCAGAAGCATGAGGCCCAAGCCGGTCATTTCAGGACGCAGTGCGCTGATCAGTGCTTTGAATTCCCAGGCGGCCATAGCGGATAAAAAGAGGACCATGAGTACAAAGACTGTTTTCAGGGCCGGCATCAGAATGACCGCCAGCAAAAGGGGGATCAGAGGGAGCGCTGTGAGAAGTCGCAATTTCAAACTGTCTTTTGAGGCTTTACTCACGGTCTTCCTCCGAAACGGCGCAGGCGCGACTGATAATCTCGAATGGCTTTGTAAAAATCATCTTTGGAAAAGTCGGGCCATAAGGTGGGGCTCACCACTATTTCCGAATAAGAAATCTGCCACAGCATGAAGTTGCTGATGCGGAATTCACCACTCGTGCGGATGAGCAGATCCACTTCGCTGTGTTCTGGCAGATACAGATGCTGTGCGAAAACTTCTTCCGTGATATCTTCGGGAGAAAGAGTTCCCGCCTGGACGGCGTCGGCGATCTGGCGGGCTGCACGTACAATTTCACGGCGACCGCCATAATTGAAGCCCACGCAAACGTCCATGTTCTGATTGTCTTTGGTCAGCTCCAGACCTTTTTGAATATCTTCAATTGTTTTCTCAGGCAAACCCTGATTTTCGCCCATATGAAGGAGCCGCACATTGGTTTTGTGCAGTTGTCCGGAATATTGTTTCATATACCGGCCCATGAGGTGAAAGAGGGAGTCAATTTCCTGTTTGCTTCGTCGCCAGTTTTCCGTACTGAATGCGTAGAGAGTGAGCACCTTTACGCCCAGCTCCTGACAGGCCTCCGTAATTTCTTTCACATTTCTGGCGCCGGCCTCATGCCCTTCAATGCGCGATTTTCCCTGGCGTTCCGCCCAGCGTCCGTTGCCGTCCATGATGATGGCGACATGCCTCGGAATTTTGTCTTTATCGAGGAGAGCAGCGATGTCTTGTGCCTTTTCCATGGCAAATTCTCTTCCGATGGGAAAGGGACCTCCGGTCCCTGGAAAAACTTAAAAAAAAAGCGACAACCCGAAACGGTTTGCCGCTACAAAAACAGGCGGATTCACGGCCATACCCGGATGCCGCAGTCACACTTCCATAATATCGGCTTCTTTGGCTTTCAAGATTTCATCAATATCCCCGATATGGCTGTCTGTCCATTTCTGAACATCATCGGAAAGACGGTGGGCGTTGTCTTCGGGGATGTCTCCATCTTTTTGATGCTGCTTGATGATATCATTGGCCTGGCGGCGAATATTACGCACAGCAACACGTGCTTCTTCCGCATACTGACTGGCGAGTTTCACCAGATCACGGCGTCGTTCTTCCGTCAGAGGGGGAATGGGGATACGGATAAGGCGTCCGTCATTGACCGGGTTGATATTCAGCGCCGATGCGCGCAGGATCTTTTCAACCTGAGCAATCTGCGACTTGTCCCACAGATCAATGGCAATGGTGTGGGCGTCCGGAACGCTTACGGTCCCCAGCTGGTTGAGCTTCATCCTGGAGCCATAGACCTCAAAATCCAGGTTATCCAGAATACTTGCGTTGGCACGACCTGTGCGAATGCTTCCAAGCTCCTGCCTGAAGGCTTCCACACTTTTTTTCATTCTTTCCTGCGTGTCTTTCATGGCTTGCGTGTGAGGCATGGTTATTCTCCTTTCACCAGCGTGCCCATCGTTTCGCCGAGCACTGCTTTCAAAAGATTTCCTGAGTGCGTCAGATTGAACACAAGCACTGGGAGACTGTTCTCCCGGCACAGTGAGATAGCCGTAGCATCAATTACCTTCAGCTGACGCGTCAGCACTTCATCAAAGGTAAGAGTATCATATTTGACAGCGCTGTTGTCTTTTTTGGGATCGGTGGAGTAGACACCATCGACACGCGTGGCTTTCATGAGCACCTGAGCACCTATTTCATTGGCACGCAGTGCGGCCGCCGTGTCCGTTGTAAAAAAGGGATTGCCTGTTCCCGCAGCGAAGATGACAACACGTCCTTTGTCAAGATGCCGTGTGGCACGACGTCGGATATAACGTTCCGCTATGGGTGGCATTTCAATGGCGCTCATGACACGGGTGATGATACCGCGTTCTTCCAGAGACCCCTGAAGGGCCAGGGAATTGATGACTGTAGCCAGCATACCCATATAGTCGCCCGTTGGGCGGTCGAGACCGGATTTTTCTGTCTGTGCGCCACGGAAAATATTGCCGCCGCCCACGACCAGTCCGATTTCCACGCCCAAACGGGCGACTTCAGCCACTTCATCGCAAAATTTGCCGACAGTGGCAAAATCAATACCGCCCCGGCCTTCCTCACCTTCGAGGGCCTGGCCACTGAGCTTGAGCATGATTCGTTTGTAAATGGGTTGTGCCATTGAGGGGAAGCCTGTGGTTATTGTTCCGTTTTGGCCAGTTCAGCCGCCACTTCAGCAGCCAGATCAACTTCTTTCTTTTCGATGCCTTCGCCCAGCTGGTAGCGGACAAAACGGCGGATGACGATTTTCTCGCCACACTGGGAAGTGAGGTCGCCAATGAGATCCTTGATGCTCTTTTTGTCGTCTTTGACAAAGGGCTGTTCGAGCAAGCAGACTTCACTGTGCCATTTCTTCATTCGGCCTTCAGCAATCTTCTGACAGATGGCCTCGGGTTTGCCGGTGGCCAGAGCCTGGTTGACATAAACTTCTTTTTCCGCCGCTATGGCTTCTTCGGGAATTTCGTCAACGGAAATATAAGTGGGCATGGCGGAACAGATCTGCAGGCAGATATCACGGACGAAGGTCTGGAACACTTCACCCCGGGCGACAAAATCGGTCTCACAGTTGATTTCCACGAGAACACCGATTTTTCCTCCCATATGGATGTAGGAAGCCACGGCTCCTTCAGCGGCTACTTTGGAAGCACGTTTGGCCGCTTTGGCCATGCCTTTTTCGCGCAGATATTTGATCGCTTCGTCGAAGTTGCCGCCTTTTTCTTCCAGAGCGCGTTTGCAGTCCATCATTCCGGCGCCGGTAGCATCTCTGAGTTCTTTTACTGTTGCTGCTGAGATAGCCATTTATCGATCTCCTTTATTGGATGAGTTGTTACTGTTTGAAATCAGGGGGAAATTGAAGATGGAGACGAGGGCTCAGTCTTTCGCTTGTGCCTCGGCTTCAGCTTCGTCATCACTTTTGGCGTCATCGTCCGTCTTGACTTCGGCTGCTTCTTCAGTATCTTCCGCTTTGTACTGGTCATCATAGGCTTCGTCGGGGTCGGTCTCTTCTTTTTCAGCGGTTTCGGTCTGTTCCTCAGCTTCGGCCTGCTCGTCTTCTTCAGTCACATCGCGGCCTTCGTTGCTCGCCATCTTTGCCTGGATCGCTTCTTCTTCAAGTTTCTCGCGCCGCATTTTGCCTTCAATGACGGCATCAGCAATGAGCCGGGTATAAAGATCAATGGCGCGGATGGCGTCGTCATTACCGGGAATGGGCAGATCCACATCATCGGGATCGCAGTTGGTGTCGATAACGGAGATGCAGGGGATACCCAGGCGACGGGCTTCTTTAATGGCAATGCTTTCGCGGCCGGCGTCAATGACAAATACAGCTTGCGGCAGTCCGGGCATGGTCTGGATACCCTGCAGGTTTTTTTCCAGTTTCATGCGCTCTTTGCGCATCATGGCCGCTTCTTTTTTGTTGAATTTTTCAATCGTACCGTCCTCTTCCATGGCCTGCAAATGGTCGAGTTTCGCAATGCTCCGGCGTACCGTCTGATAGTTGGTCAAAGTGCCGCCCAGCCAGCGGTTGTTGACGAAATACATGCCGCAACGCTCGGATTCACGGGCGATGGCTTCCTGAGCCTGCCGTTTGGTACCCACCAAAAGCACATGGCCGCCCTTGGTAACCAGATCACGAACCAGAGCATAGGTGAGGTAGAGCTGACGCATGGTGTGCTTCAGATCGATGATGTAGATGCCGTTGCGTTCGCCATAAATATAGCGTTTCATTTTGGGATTCCAACGGCGGGTCTGGTGACCGAAATGAATCCCTGCTTCCAGTAGTTCTCGCATTGTCACGAGTGCCATAAAAAAAATCCTCCAGTCGGGTTATACCTCGGAGCGCCACGTGCATCCGGAACCATACCGGACACCCGAGTGAGTTTCCTGCCTGTAGGAGAGAAGGAATGGCGCCCCTGTGAATTTTGTAGCAGAATCATACCATTTTCAGGGTCTGTACTGCAATTTTAAGGCTCGGGAACACAGATCCCGGGCCAAAAAGACCGTAAAAAAGCAAATATGGAGACTTACCAGTCGTAAGGACCCTGGGTATTCTCTTCTTTGGTTACCATCATCATTCCGATGGCTTGCAGAATCTTCGCAAGCATATTGACGATTTGACCCATATCAATCTGGGCCGAACCGGGAATACGTGAGAGCTGTTTGAGGTGTTTCATGAAAATTCCTTTACTGTGAGTATGCCTTTTCAGATGGGTGCAACTCTATTTTACCAACGTTGGAGAAAGAGTCTGTGTAAACAGAGATAAGGTGGAATCTGATAGAACTTTTCAAAAAGTGCTCTTTGACTGTAAACCGGCTCCACCTGTTTTTCGAATCGGTAAAAAAACGATCCTTTCAAATGAGAAGTTTTGAGTTTGTTTTTACTCAAAATCAATGTGAAAAATTGACAAGAACTCACTTCTAAGGTATAGTTTATGTAATAATACCGGAAGTGTGCAGATAAAATCACATTGCCAGAAAGGTTTCAGTGGCCTGTCAGCGCCAGACACTCTTCAACGGCGTTAAGAGGAGAAAATATATGCATCGAATTGCTTTGGTGCTGTTGATCACTATGATGACTCTGTCAATAGCGGCACAGGAGGGCTCAGACAAATGCACTTTAATGGATTTGACTGTGCAGACTCCCATCACCCTGCCTGTACTGCCCCCTCTGGTGGAAGAAAGTCTCACCCTCACGCTGGCCGAGAATGATGTTCCCACGCCGCAGGCCGTAATCAACCTGTGGGTCAAGGTTTTGAACAATGCACGGCAGCCCGATGAACGGCTGGAACTGTACTTTAATGGAACGCTGCTGGAAACCCGGGCAGCCGCTCAGTGGAGTTCCTGGGAGGGAGAACAATGGCATCTGTGGAGCCGACCCGTTCTTTCCCTGGGAGAGTCCGGGATCGTCGTGGAACTCAAAAGTTTTACACGCAGTGATGCCCCGGGCAATAAACCCTCTCTTATCCTCATCGGAGCCATGGAGGTGGCTGGAACTTCTCTTACAGGAGGTCCGACAGTCAGCAACAGTGTGGGCCGATGTGTTTACACCACTCCCGCCAACAGTGCCGGACTCTCCCTTCAGGGTGTGTATCCGGTCACAGCTGAAGATCTGGGCCCGGGTGAGACCGGCCAGAGATTAACGGCGCGATTGGGCGGCCTGGGTGCGCCACGTATTTCCGCTTCCATCCGTTTTGATGGCGGAGTCGCAGCCGATGAAGAGGAAGGGGAAGAGGAAGAAGAGGGGGAAGTGGAAGGCGAGGATACTCCTTCCGCACCCCTCAACGCTTATGTGCAGTTGCGTTATGGCGACGAGGCGATCAATGGAAGAATCAATGCTTTGCTCATGCCGGAGCCCTTTATCGACGGCGTCAATGCTTTCAAAGTGGGGCAGGAGTGCTGGCGAGTTTACGATTATATTCCTGAGCATCTCCATTCGATTCCTCTGCGGCCTGAAGTGCGTATATCCATCGACCCGAATTTTCCCCAGGCCTTTCTCATGGTGGATGATTTCACACTGACTTATGTGACGCCCCTTCTGGAGACCACGGATCCCGCCTGGATCGGTCGGGACAACCTCATTCCCAATGGAGACTTTGAGTCCGGCACCTATCCTTTCATCATCGAATCGCCGGAAGGCAAAACCACCTGTCCCATGGTGTCTGATGTCATTAAAAAAGTAAGTGATGCCTGCAGAGGCGATTATGCCGCCGTCTTCAGGTTTCATGTTCCCGATGCATATATCGCCTATTGCGATGTGGAACGCATCATCGGAAAAAATCAGCGGGCAACCCTGGTGATAACAGGATTGAATCTTGAGTCTATCAATTTTGTGGCACTGATCCCGGAATTTCTGGGAGCAACAGGACTTGCTGACGGTAATTATCTGCGCCTGCTGCCCGACAGCGCTCCCACATTCACAGGGGATATGGAAGAGCTGCGTTTTTCCTTTTCTTTCAGTGGTCCCTTCAATGTGGCCTTCAACGGGGATACCATATGTACGGATGGACTCGCCAGCTATGAATGTGCTGTCAATGGTGAGTTCAAAGTGGGGATGCTCGATGCCTGCTCCACTCTTATTGACACGGTGCCGCCGGTACTGCGTATAGATTCCCCGGCCGGAGCCACCGATGCCAGTGCCGGTTCGCCGTCCGTCAGTGTGGTGAACCGTGTTCCAGCGAGTCCCGCCACGGATTTTCCGGGCAACTGGATTCTGAGTGCTGAGTCCCTCACCCCGAAAAACACGGCTTCTTACGCTGTGTCTGACATGCATGTATTTGTGAACCCGGGTTCCAGACAGGATGTCCCATTTTCTCTGGCTGATGGTGCTGACCCTGCTGTCTTGTCCATGAATGTTTCCGCTCGCTTTGTCGACTTGTCCCCTTCACTGGATGGTGTGATCTATCCGGTGACCCTCTCCGGATTTTATGCGACAGAGGACAGAGCCGGCCGGCCAACTGAGTTTCCCGGTAACAGGCGTGGCACGGCAAGATGGAATACCTCAGCTTCTTCCGCCCTTGTGAACAGCTATACACAACATATGGCTTCAGCCATTGACATGACGGCCACGTGGAATGTCAGCATCCCCCGAAATACATCGGCGGATTATTGGGACTATTCTTTCAAGCCGGAGGCTACGGACAGGGCGGGCAACTTTTCCGATACGTCCAGTCTCCATAATATTACAGTACATTGGTTGTATCGTACCCGTGCACGTTTGACGGATCGGGAAGGTATACTCTCCGAACCGCCTGTCATGCCCTGGAAGCTGGACAGCCCGACCCTGCCCGAGACGGGAACCGCCTGTCGTCAACTGGCTCGATTCCGTCTTTACACACTTGAGACCAATGGAAGCCTGTCGATCATAGCCTCTACCGAAGACTGGCTGGACGGACCCCTGCTGGGAAGTACCATGATGAACAACGGCCGCTCTTTCATGAATACTGTACGGGATCATATGGGACTGGCTTTATGTCTTGATGTCATTGGTGCCGATGAAACCGGTAATGTCCAGTTTATTCCAGACAATTATGGCACCGGCATGTCACGGAGTCATCTCATCGGAGCGGAAGTGGATCATGTCATATGGGTCCCCGGTCAGGACAACAGAGCCATCGACACGGATGTCTCACTGGAACTCTTCCATGAAAATATCAATCAGGATCAGATCATCAGAAGCTATGGGTCAGCCTTGCGTGTGCCCCTGCCTCCATTGAGTCAGGCCTGTGTTGAGCGTGTGAACGGACTGGTTCGCTTCAAGAACATTGTTCCCACTTCAGGGCTGAGCCGGGCTCAGAGCGGACCCTGGATCTTGTGGAAATTTTACCGTAACGGTACCCTGGTCGCCACAGGACTGGCTGGTGAAGGTCAAGGATACCGGCTTCTGGAGAATCTTCTTTTATACGGTACGGATACGGATTCGAGTGTCACGGCTGCTGCTCTGAGTGCGCCCCTGGATAGTAATGATCTGACAGACGTGCCCTGGACACGAAGACTGGTTCGTCCGCGTTTCCTGGCCAAAGCACCCTCTGAATGTGTCGCAAAAGGTATTGTTGAAGAAAACACATATGACCGGCTCGGTGATGAGGGCGATCCTCCCGATCCTTTGAATCCCAATTTGCCTTCGCAGCGCCGAGACGAAGTTTTTTATACCCTTACGGCTCAGACTGTCTTTGTGGATGAAATCGGTTCTCTGATTATGGATCCCACCCCGGCCCGCGCCAGTTTTTCCATTTACCCGGAAGTTCGCAAGCGGATTGATACGCCTCCTGTACGTGAATTCAGCCGCTGAGTTATCTATGAGCGTTGCTGACGGCAATGCCTGATGCACTGGAATAAACAAGTTCCCAAGTGACAAGGAGAAGCAACAGATGATGTTGCCAGAAAAGCGATGTTCCGTCTTTACCTTGAGTATTTTCGTATTGGCGGCACTGAGTATGATTGTCGGGTCGCAAAGTGCCCTGGCCCAGATCAGCATGTTGCCCTGGCTTGAGGGCTGGGCGGCCAATGGACCTCTTCACGCCGTGGCGCCATCGGAAGATGCCGTATATTTGGGAGGAGCTTTCACCTATATCGGCCGAGAGACGGGAACCCTGGCGCAGGTGGATAGTGCCGGCGCTCTGGATGACGGGAAGTTTCCGCAAATAATCGGTACTGTCTATGCCACTGTCTCCGATGGAGCGGGCGGCTGGTATGTGGGTGGTGATTTTCTCTGGGTGGAGACTGTGGCCTGTGAGCGTCTCATTCATATAATGGACGATGGCAGTCTGGATCCGGACTGGACGCCGGAAGAGGGCATCGGGGTGAATGGCCCTGTTTATGCCCTGGCTCTTTCCGAAAACAGATCCACGCTCTTTATCGGAGGAGACTTTACCAGCATCAACGGCACAGCCCGGAGAAATCTGGCCGCTGTGAATACCGTTACCCGGGCTCTGCGCAGTTGGAATCCCCGGCCTGATGGTGCTGTTCGTGCTTTTGCCCAGTCTCATGACAAAAAGGAACTCTATACGGGGGGAAGTTTTAAGGAGATTGCCGGAAGGGAATGGCCTTATCTTGTTTCTTTTCATGCTGATCCCGAGGCATCCGATTTCGGAGAGCTTACTCCCTGGGATCCGGAAGCCAACGGGCATGTGGAAGCCCTGTGCTATGCCGAGGGCATCGCTGTCGATGTGGAAGATGAAGGAGAAGTGGCTGGCGAAGGAGAAGGGGAAGAGGAAGAGCCAGGGGAAGGCGAAGAGGAAGGCGAAGGAGAAGTTGTGCTTCCTGAAGAGCCGGAGGCGAATTATGTCCTTTATGTGGGTGGCTGGTTCAGCCAGATGGGAGAACGTTTCAGAAATCATCTTGCGGCGATCAATGCGGAAACAGCGGAGGTATTGAATTGGAATCCCGCTCCCAATAATCCTGTCTTCGCTCTTGATGTGGACGAGAAAGCCGTCTATGCCGCCGGTGCATTCACGCGTATCGGCCTCAGAAATTGTACTTTTGCGGCTGCTCTGGATCGCGCGTCGGGAGATGTCTTTGAAGACTGGCAACTGGGGCGGGGAGATGAAAAACTCAATGACTGGGTGACAGCAGTGAAATGCGCACCCAATGAGCTTTCCCTTTATCTTGCCGGGCATTTCACCTGGTTGGGCAATGCGCAGCGAGCCCGTCTGGCAAGGGTGAATGCTGATTCAGGTACAGTGGGCACCTGGAATCCCGGTGCCGGTGACATGAGTTATGTTCTCCAGCCTCATACGCAAGAGGGTGAAGAAAAGATTCAGGTCGCAGGAAAATCCACTGTCATGAATGGTGGGATCCGTCATCGCCTGGCTGCGTTCAATAAAGGCTCCTCTGATGATCCGGACTACAGTTTGAACGACTGGAATCCCCATGTCAACAATCCGGTCTATGGGCTGGCCTGCTCAGAAGGGGAAAAGATCATTTACGCCGGGGGACTTTTCGATAAAACAGGAAATAATGGAGACCAGGACGGTTATTCGGACAGCCGGACAGCACTGGCCGCCATTACGGCTGATTCCGTGTTCCTGCCCTTTGCGGATCTGACTTCAGAGATTGAAGAGGAACGTCCCCTTGTTCGTGCACTGGCTCTCAGCGACAGTTTGAGCATTCCGACCCTTTATATAGGCGGGTCTTTTTCGACCTTGCAGGGGCTGGCACGGTCCGGGCTCGGAGCAGTGAACGCCTCTTACGCTGATTCAGCGTTCGGGAATGCCCTTTCCTGGGAGCCCGACCTTTTCGATACCTGTCATGCTCTGGATCTTTCCGAAGATGAGAGCCTGATATTCGCCGGAGGTGAAACAGACGATTTCAAAGGGATTCTGGCTGCTCTGGATACTGATGGCATGCCTGTCTGGGATTTTACGGCGGACTATGCAGTTCAAAGCCTGGAAGCCATTGAAGGGGATGTGCTCTATGTGGGCGGCAGTTTCACACAGTTGGAATCAGGCGGGAACATCTTCTCATATTTGCGTCTGGCGCGGATTGAGGATTCTCAAAGCGGTGTTCTGGATGAAGTCTGGCGTCCTGCGATAGTTGGTTCCGTATTGGCCCTGTGGGCCGGCAATGGAGACCAGCCTCTCTTCATAGGCGGCAATTTCACACAGGGCATTTCTTCCGAATCAGGAGAGAGCCACAGCCTGAATCACCTGGCCGCCATAAGTACACAGACCCAGCCGGTCGGTTATGGCGATTTTCTGGAGTGGCGGCCCAGTGTTGATGGGCCTGTTTACCTGCTGACGCCCGATATCGACAAGCCTTATTTCTTTGTCGGCGGTGTCTTCACGGCGCTGGGCCAGGAAAATGCCTTGTATCGTTCCATCAGCAGTCTCGCTCTCTTCGCTCACAATGATCTTGTCCCCCCCGAAATCACACTCATCGGAGAGGATCCTCAGGAAATAGAATGTGGCGATGATTATATTGAAGCTGGTGCTTTGGCTACAGACAATTGGGACGGTAACCTGACGGAAGAACTGGTCATTGACAGTTCAGAAGTGAATACGGCTGAACCGGGCACCTATACCGTTTATTACTCTGTTCAGGACGGTTCCGGTAATGAGGCGACAGCTGAGCGGACAGTGGAAGTTTCTGATAATTTGCCGCCGGTCATTGAGCTCGTTGGTGATCCGGAGATGGTTCTCGAATGCAATATGGATGTTTATGAGGAATTTGGAGCGCGGGCCTTTGATTATTGTGAAGGTGCCTTGAATCATCATCTCGAAGGCACGGTGGATACAACGCAGCCGGGAAGCTATATGCTGACTTATGAGGCTGTGGACAGTAGCGGTAATGAAGCCGATCCGGTGGTGCGTCTGGTTCATGTCATCGACAGTATGCCTCCTGTCTTCTCAGAAACAGAATTGCCCTATGTCACCGTGGAACTGGGCCATCCCTATGACGATGAGATTCCTGAAGCCTTTGACATGTGCCAGGGTCTTGTTCCCGTTGACAGTGATGCCGATACAGCAGTCCGAATCGATGAAAAAGGACAGTATATCGTTACCTACAGCGCCGATGATGGCGAGAATCAGGCTGAAATAACCCGGACGGTCTACGTGGTGGATCCCGAGAAACCCTATGTCCTTTCTCTGGAAGTGCTTTCTCCCTCCAGTATCCTCGTGACTTTCAACAAGCCCATGAGTGCCCGCGCGTCCATGGTGAATTACTACAGCTTGAGCGGTTCCGGTCTGGGTACACTCACAGCACGCCCCCATAGAGTCGTGCCCGATGCGGCTGACCCTGCAAGCTATCTGCTTGAATGGAACAGTCCCGCCGAAATGTATAATGGTGGTGCCCTCAGACTGACAGTGAATAAAATGGTTACTGATGCGGACGACAACGCACTGGAAGACCCGAATTTTGCATTGGGTACAGGCATGGGCATCAAACCGGTCATTACCATTCTGGGCGACAACCCGGAATATTTCCAGTGTGCCGGCGACTATGAGGATGCGGGAGCCACGGCTTTTGACGATCCTGATGGTGTTGTAGAGGTTACCGTGGAAGGTCTGGAAGCCTTTTCAGAGCCTGAAGCGGGCATCTTTGAAATCACCTATCGTGCTCAGGATCTTGCAGGCAACGTCGGTACTGCAACACGGATCGTTGAGGTGCAGGATGACCAGGAACCGGTGATCACACTTGTGGGCGACAGTCCGGCCATTGTGGAATGCGGTTACAGCTATGTGGATCCGGGTGTCTCGGCTTATGATGTTTGTGACGGAGATCTGACGGATTCCATTGTAACCACCTTTTACACGGAAGAGGGTATTGAGGTTGAAGAAATCGATACGCAAAGCGCTGGAATTTTCCTGATTTTCTACCAGGTGAGCGATAAAGTCGGTAATGAAGCTGTCCCGGTGATTCGGGAAGTGGAAGTGGTGGATACAAACACACCGCTCTTCCTGTGGATCGGCTCTTCTTTTGAGGAAGAACTTCCTGTGGAAGATGGTTTTTATGTACTTGAGTGTTCCGAAGCCTTTGTGGAGCCCGTGGACTTTACCGCTGCGGATCTCTGTGATGGCTATCTGGAAGGGCCCGTGTCCCATCTGGAGCCCGGTGAAGCCGGTGTGCTCGCTTTTGCTTGGGCGCTGGACGCAGACAAGAAACCCCTCTACGGAGAGACAGATCCGCTTGTCTATCCCTATGACACTTTCATCAGCCATCCCGGTGATTACCTGCTCTGTTATGTGGCTTATGACGCTTCGGGCAACACCTATCCCGCTGTGGATGACGATGGAATGCCCGAACTGAGTTATCCGCTGTTCCTGGATGAAAACCTGGAAGCGCTTGTGGTGGATTATGCACGGCTCGTACGTGTTGTTGATACACGCTTGCCCGTTATTGAACTGAACAGCAACGCCTGGATGCAATGGGAATGCACCCTTCCCTTTGTTGATCCTGTCACCGCCTTTGATGACTGCGCCGGTGATCTGACAGCCTATATCGTGATAACAGGCTCCGTCAATACGGGAGAACTGGGAGTACACGCGCTCAGCTATTCAGTATCGGACTTTGAAGGCAATGCGGCCTTGCCTCAACAACGGCAGGTTGAAGTGGTGGATACAATAGCTCCGGTAATTTCACTGAATACAGATGAGTTCATGGTCATTGAATGCAGCAGTGATTTTATTGACCCTGTCACCGCCTTTGATGACTGTACCGGTGATCTGACGGCGCATATAGTGACAACAGGCTTTGTCAATACGGGCGTTCTGGACAGCTATGTACTGACTTATAATGTGTCGGACAGCAGCGGAAATGCCGCTGAAACCGTAACAAGAACAGTGACAGTGGAAGATACGGAAAAGCCTGTCCTCTCCGGTCCCGATGAGTTCCTGTTGGAATGCGGTAGCCCATTCGATCCGATGATGGTCGGTGTGACCGCCTTTGACGATTGCGCCGGTGATCTGACCCCGGACATGGAAGTCACGGGTACTGTGCTGACCCATGAGCCGGGCATCTATACCCTCGAATATACTGTGAGCGACCCGACCGGTAATGCGGCGGATCCTCACGTCCTTACCGTGGAGGTGAGAGACAGCATTCGACCTGTTCTCGACTTGAACGGCCCGTCTTCTGTCGAGGTGGAATGTGGCGACGACTGGGATGACCCGGTCACCGCCTTTGACAGCTGTGCCGGAGACCTGACCGCTGAGATTGTTACAACGCCTCCGGTGAACACGGAAGCAACAGGTACCTTCACTGTGACCTACACGGTATCTGATCCTTCCGGAAACGAAGCTGAATCCCTCACCCGAACAATCATCGTGGAAGATACGATGTCTCCCGAGATTCATCTCGGTGTTGATTTCCCCAATTCAGTGACAGTGGTGGATGGATTTGTCAAATGGCTGCACGGCCAGCCCTTTGATGAGCCTGATGACTTTAATATTCATGATGCCTGTGAAGGCGATCTGTCGCCGGTTCATCCCCAGTTGCCGCCCATGACCACTGAAGCTGTCATCGGCTATGCCTGGGCTTTGGATCCCGTGACAAAAGAGCCCTTGTGGAACACGCCTCAGATTGATCCGCTCTGGTTTGATCTGGATGACTTCGTCAACCATGAAGGCTATTATCTGATGATTTATGAAGCCCGCGACAGTGTCGGCAATCACACTCCCGTAATGGGTACAGGTGGTTTTGTTCCCATCTTTGATGATGACTTCAATCCGAATTTCCTTGATGAAGACGGTGAGCTCCGCTCGGAATTGAGCTTTGCACGACTTGTCTGGGTCTCTTCAGCCAAGACAGGCGGATTGCCCTTCAAGTTCGCTCAATTTGTGGTCGATACTTTCGGAGCCTGGGATCGCAACGGAGATGGGATCCTGGATGATGATGAGCAGAAGAAGGTTGTGGATGCATTCATCGGTGAAAATCAGGAGATTGATGAAGAGGAGCTCTTGCAAATCCTGAGGGATATTCAGAAGGACGAAGAATTGTCTCTCGCCCTCCTGAAGGAATTCCTGAAAGACGACAAGCCTTCTGAAGGTGAAGAACTGATCGAAGGTGAAGTTGTTCCTGAAGGCGAAGCAACCCTTGAAGGGGAAGCAGCCCTCGAAGGCGAAGTTATTGCTGAAGGCGAAGCAACCCTCGAAGGCGAAGCCCAGCCCGGTGAAGGTGAACTCCAGCCTGATGAAGGTGAATTCCAGCCTGATGAAGGTGAAGATGCCGCTGTGGGCTGCTGTCGCACCTCGAAGAAAAGCCTGAGCGATGTCTTTGGTGACTTGTTGCTTCTGGGTCTCAGCCTCATGGTGCTGCTGACCGTGGCCGGAGGAAAAAGGCGAGACCGTTAAGCAACGACTTTCCCCGTGAGAAAAAATAAGGCTGCGATGCTCATGCGTCGCAGCCTTTGTTCATTTTCATTGAAAGATTTATGCTTCCGGATCTGAAGAAGCCTTATCAGCCTGACTTGTTCTCAAAGGAGTCGAGCCGAGGGTTTCTTTGTAGACCCGGGCTTCTTCCTGACGTTGTTGCCGGTAGATGGCGAAAATATCACGTACAGCCCATACCATGATGATCCAGAAGAAGATCAGCATGAGTAAAAACATCCCGAAAAAGTAGAGCCGTGAGACGGGCTGGTTGAAGATATGGGCCCCCAGCACAAGCATCAGCGGAATTGTCAAGAGCAGATAAAAGCTCAGAGGTCTCCGGCGATGGGCTTCACGGAAAGCTTTTACAAAAAGAGGCCACAACGCTAAAGGAGCTCTGTTTTCAGGTTCTGTGCTCATGAGAGGGTCAGTGTCTGTGCTTCCCTCAGAAAGGGCAGCTGCCGCCGGGGCATCCGCCGGAAGGGGGAAGGTTGCAGGCACCACTGGCACAGGGCAGATCGGAGAGACCGCCCGTACTGCTCACAGGCGCGAAGCGGCTCAACTGTTTCTCCATTTGTTTGGATCCACATTCGGGACACGCCGGTTTGTCTTCATCTGAGCGGACCAGGACTTCAGACGTGGCACCACATTTTTTGCAGGAATAAAGAAAAAGGGGCATGAGAAAACTCCTTTTGTTGAAAATTGTCATTGAAAACCACCAAAAAACAACAGCATGCTAAAACTTGGCAACGCCTGAATCAGCAATTAAATTCCAGCGCCAGCCTCTCTTATGGTAAACTAAGCCTGATTTTCACGTCAATTTTTTAAACAAGTGCAGGAAATTTACATGGATACAAAGCGTTGTCTGGAATTGTTGGAGCAGTTTGAACAAGTTCGCCTTCTCGCCATTGGAGACATCTATCTCGATGAATATGTCTACGGGATAGTCACGGAAATCAGCCTGGAAGCGCCCATTCCTGTCGTGGAAGTGCAGGAAAGAAGATACAATCCCGGTGCTTCGGGCAATGCGGCTTGCAATGCGGCTTCTCTGGGAGCACAGGTGACCATGCTCGGTGTCATCGGTGCCGATATCAACGCAGGTATTATCCGCCGTGAATTTGAGGCGCGGAATGTGAATGTGGATCATCTTATCGAGGATCCCGCTCGGCCTACCAACACTTATGGCAAATGGCGCGCCGGAGGGCACAATATCCCGACCCAGGAAATGATCCGTACCGATACACCGAAACCGAAAATGATTGACGGAGAAGTGGAACAACAGCTTATTGACAAGATCAAACTGCTTGCGCCACAGGTGGATGCCATCATGATCGGAGATCAGGTATCGGCAACCATCAGTGATAGGGTTCTGGAGACTATTGTGGCCTGTGCCAGAGAACATAATCTGATTACAACGGCTGATTCCCGTGCCCGTGCCGGATTCTTCAAGGGAATCACCCTCATTACGCCCAATGATGCGGAGGCGGCTCTTGCAGCGGGTCTCGAGATTACCGATGATGCTTCTCTGGAGCAGGCTGGTAAGATTCTTCTCGGACAGACCGAAAAGGTCATGATCACTTTGGGTCCCGACGGGATAGCCTGCTTTTCACAGGAGAAAGGGATGGAAAAAATCTCTGTACGTCCTGTGAAGGCTGTGGACGTGACCGGTGCCGGAGATACGGTGATTGCCGCCGCCACACTCGCATTGACCCGGGGCGCCAGTCTGGCCGAAGCGGCTTTTCTGGGAAATCTGGCCGCCGGTGTGGCTGTGACCCAGACAGGGGTTGTCACGGTATCCAATGAAGAAGTGCGTGACGCTCTCGTGGAAGGTGCGCCTGTGAGACTGGAAAAACAAAAAAGCCGGGAACAGCTCCAGGCGGTATTGAAACGCTTGAAACGGGAAGGAAAACGGATCGTCTGGACAAACGGCTGTTTCGACATTCTTCATGTGGGCCACATCATGTATCTTCAGAAAGCGAGAGAGCAGGGCGATATCATGGTTGTAGGCCTCAACAGCGATGCTTCCGTACAGCAAATCAAGGGACCTGACCGTCCTGTTGTGGAGGAAAACGACCGGGCTCAAGTGCTCGCGGCTCTGGAATGTGTGGATTACATTGTCATCTTTGACGAAAAGACGCCGCTGCCCCTCATTGCGCAATTGCAACCTGATGTATACGCAAAAGGGGGTGACTATACCCTCGATACCATTGATCAGGAAGAGCGGGTGGCTGTGGAATCTTATGGCGGAAAAATAGCCATCATTCCCGGTGAGGAAGGAAAATCCACCACCTGGATTATTGACAAGATTGCCGGAAAAAAAGCGTAGTTCGAGGAAGTGTATCCGCTCTACTTGAGACGTTTTGCTAGCCAGCCCGGCTGAAAGCCCAGAATCGCGAAGATGAGCAGAATCCACGGGCGGGGCCGGAAGCCGGCATGACGGATGCTCTTCCAAAGAAGCAACCGCCCTTCCCGCCAGCGATGCGTACGCAAGTAGTGATTGGCGGCATATTCATAGACTGATGCTTGTGCTTCTCTTTTCAGGGAAGCACATCTTTTTTGGGTCAGTGTGCCAGTAATGAGGGGATTGGAAAAGATGGTTTCCACTGCAGCGAGACCGGTATCAGGGCTGTGCTCCCCTGACCGTGAAGCACTGTCCTGGCGGATTCGGTATCCGGCCACGGGTGATCCACCCAGATAGCGGAAAGTACTGGTCGCTGCCAGACGGCACCAGTATTCCCAATCTTCCGCTATGGCCAGGGAGGGGTTGAAGCCTCCGGTACGGTGGGCCGCTTCGGCTCGGAGTGCCAGGGTAGCACCTGTAGTGATGAGGTTCCGCTTCAGCAGTGCGGGCAGAATATGGCCTGTGGGGCGGGGATGAAAAAAGGAGCCTTTGGCTTTGCCCATGGGGGACCCATCTTCCTGCAATATTTGTATTTCACCGTAAAGAACGTCACTTTCCGGGTGCTGCTGGAAGCCCTGGTAAAAACGCTCCAGAGTCTGAGAAAAGAGGAGATCATCACCGTCCAGAAAGAGCAGATAGTCGCCGGAGGCATGTTCCAGAGCCGTATTCCGGGCGGCTGATACCCCTTGCCGCTCCTCATGAAAAAAGAGCTTGATCCGGGGTTCATCCAATGCCCGGAGTGCTTCAACAGTGCCATCGGTGGAGGCATCATCAACGACAAGACATTCCCAGTGCCTGTATGTCTGCTCCTGAAGACTTCTCATGGTATACCCTATGAGCGTCTCCAGATTTCTAGCAGGCGTGATGATGGAAAATAGGGCTTTGTTTTCGGGATCTGTCATGGCTGAAGCAATGGTGTTTCCTATTATGAATCGCTACGCTGAAAATGTTCTTCAATGGCCCGGGCGATGCGCTCAGAAGCACGGCCGTCACCAAAGGGGTTCACGGCCTGGCTCATCTTCTGATAGGCGTTCTCATCGTCCATGAGCCTTCTGCATGCCTGAACAATGGCCCGGGGATTTGTTCCCACAAGCACCGAGGTTCCGGCTTCAATGGCTTCCGGTCGCTCTGTCGTGTCACGCATGACCACAACGGGCTTGCCCAGATGGGGCGCTTCTTCCTGCACGCCACCGGAGTCGCTGAGAAGGAAATGGGCGCGGTTCATGGCCCAGACAAAGCTCTCGTAGGGGAGAGGTTCAATAAGATGAATATTCTTCTGACCGCTGAGGAGTTCATTGACAGGCTGTCGCACATTGGGGTTCATGTGAACAGGATAAATGAATTCCGTATGAGGATAGTGCTGCGAAAGCTCCAGAAGGGCCTGGCAGATATTTCTGAAGCCAGAGCCGAAGCTTTCTCTTCGATGACCCGTTACAAGAACCATGGACCTTTTGTCCGCAAGAAGATCCACGGGGAAATCACCCGGAAAAGCGGGCGGTGTTTCCGTAACACGCTTCACAACTATGTCCAGTGCATCAATGACCGTATTTCCTGTTACCCAGACATCTTTCTCCGCAATACCTATACTCAACAGATTCTGTTGCGCCTTTTCAGTGGGCGCAAAATGCAGTTCCGCCAGACAGGAGCTGAGTTGTCTGTTGATCTCTTCGGGCCAGGGAGAATGTCTGTTCCAGGTGCGCAGCCCCGCCTCCACATGTCCCACGGGGATACGGGCATAAAAGGCGGCCAGTGCTCCGGCGAAGACGGTGGTGGTGTCGCCTTGGACAATAAGCAGATCGGGACGCTCTTCCGCAAAAGCCTGTTGCAGATGGGTCAGCACGGCACAGGTCACATCTGTCAGGGTCTGTCCCGGCTGCATGAGATTGAAATCCCTGTCCGGTTCGAGGCCGAAGGTGTCCAGCACCTGATCCAGCATCTGCCGGTGTTGTCCCGTCACCCACAGCAAGGGGTGAAAGCGTTCCGGTTCTTTCTTCAGTTGCAGATAGAGAGGGGCCAGTTTGATGGCTTCGGGCCGTGTTCCGAAAACAATGGCTATTTTCATGGGACTTTGCATGAACAAATCCTTTCAGCTTATTTATCTTGAGATTCAGGCGGCGGACTCAGCAAGGGGCGGAAAGTGCCTTTGAACAGAGCATAGGCGGCAACGACGAGCCCTTGCGACAGAGCCAGCTGTTCCACCCGCCAGGCTGTTGAACGGGGCAAGGGAACACAGACCAAGGCCAGCCGGATCATGGCCCGGAGCAGAGCCGTGAAAAAATTCATCTTCACCGCGAGCCGCTTCTCCTGCATCATCAGAACCATGGTACCGTAACTCTGGCGGCACATGCGAAAAAGTATCCTCAGTGAAAAACGTTTCGGGTCCACATGATGATGGACCACGGCTTCCGGAATAAGAACGATGTCATGACCGGCATCAAAAATCTGAAGACAGAGCAGGGTATCATCACTCCATTGAACAACACGCCCGCCGGGGCCGTAGCGACTTCTGAAACCACCTGTTTGCAGCAATACGGAGCGACGCATACTCAGGTTGGCGCCATAAGGGAACTGAAGCCAATCCGTGACGAGCTGTGTTTCCCCTGTGTCCGGCATCAGTTCCGACCAGAAGCGTGCCAGTTCTTTTCCCCACCACCAGGGCGCCGGATCAGGAGGCTGGAGGATGATGCAGCCACCGGCCGCTCCGAGCTCTTGCCGGTTTTCATAGGCTTCCACGGTCTTTTCCACGAGATGAAAGTCAGCCTCCGCATCATCGTCCATATACAGGAGTATACGTCCCCGGGCTGCCGCCGCGCCCACATTGCGGGCATGGGACAAGCCGCCTGGAAGGGCTCGAATTTCTCTGATTTCAGGAGCATCCGGCCGGGCGAGGGCTGAGACGATGTCTCCATAGGGAAACTGTCCCGGAGCATTGTTCACCAGCAAGACTTCATAGTCTGTGGCGGGAAGGCTTTGATTGGCCAGTGAACGCAGCGCTCTTTCGCAATACTCCGGTGGTCTGTTTGTGCAAACGATTACAGAGATATCCAGTGCGTTTTCATCTGGACTTTGCAACTTCTTTTCAGCTTCCCTGTCATGACGAGCACAGCCATGGGCATGAATGAGATGAAAGAGGGATGCCGCTTTTGTGGTGGCGAGCCAGCCCTCCTCAGGAGCGCAATTACCGGGTGGACACTGATTTGTGTGAGTCACTTTGAGCGTCCAGAAATCTGACAGTCGGGGCACACACTCGGAAGCCTCTCCCGTGAAGATGAGTATCCGGGCAGGACGGTCTTGGGTCTTTTCCTCAGCAGGCTGGCTGGAGGCTGGATCGCCTGAAATAAAGACATCGACAGTGGGTGATGCCCAAAACACAGCCTGGGTATTGTCTTCGACCAGATAATGTCCCTGCTGGTCGATAAGTCTTTTCAGCTCTTCATAGAGGGCTATGCTGTTCTCGTTGTTATCATGACGCATATGCCAGGCCAGAGGCGCGGAGAGGAGGTCCCAGCGGCTGTCGTCGTATGCTTGCAATTGACGCATTTTCTTGTCGATGAGTGCATTGCCGGACTGTGAGGTGAGCGAGGCCCGATGGACACGGTACTGGTAAATCGCTTCTTTACAATGCGTGTGTCTGAGGATCATCTGGCTATTGACCCGGAGAAAGAAATCATAATCCTCGCAGAGACACCAGTAAAGGCTGTAACTTCCCAAAAGGGTGATGACCCGCCGTCTGTACAAAAAAGCGGCTCCCACACAATTCCAGACATGAAGCATGGAGATATGGCGGGGGAGTTGAATGGTGCCCCGGGACGATGATTGGAAGTCCCGGTAATAGTCGTGATCCTTCGTTATTTCGCCTTCTTCGTCAATAACTTCCAGATTGGCGTAAAGCATGTCGACGGAAGGGCGTTCCTTCATTTCCTGAACCAGTACGGAGAGAAAACTCTTCTTCAAACGGTTATCGTCACTGGTCCAGGTGATGTACTCGCCCCTTGAAAGAGAATGCCCCGTGTTCAGCGCTGCAGGGAGTGTCTGGTTGTCCTGATGTACATAGCGGATACGCTTGTCTCTATCCGCATAGCTGCGCGCAATGGTGGCACTGTCATCGGTGGAACCATCATCCACGATGATGAGTTCCCACTTGTCGTAGTCTTGGGCGAGGACAGAGTCAACGGCTTCGGCGAGATAACGCATGCCATTGTAAACGGGGAGAACGATGGAGACCAGTCCGGGGATGCCGTCGCAGCGGACATCTTCAAAAGAGCGGGGGAGACAACCGTCCCTCTCTTTCAACATTTGCCTGTAGGTCCATTGAGAGGGAGAACAGAACAGATCCTGGAGATGAAGAGTGCGGATCATCCGGCTTTTCCATCCCTGTCGGCTATATCTCAGATTGCTTGACACACTTGAGCCTTTTAGTGCCTTTACAGTTGTATCTATCCTGCAGGTTTACGAACATGAAGCGATGGCAAGTGCATTATTCAACAATAATGACCCGAAAACCAAGCATGGGAGCGCCTGAGTGGAGGTTATGACTGTTGCGCACGGTGCAGCGGGTAAATTCTGAAGTGGACAGTGCACTGCCCCCACGAATCACGCCAAAGCTTTTGATACTCACGGAGCCTGTCTGATGGGGAGGCGTATAGAGGGAAGCTGTCCACTCCCAGGCATTGCCCAGCATGTCGTGGATTCCCCAGGCATTGGCTTTCTTCTGTCCCACAGGATGAAGCATTCCGCCTCCGCTGTTCCATCGGTACCAGGCCCTGTCGCCCGGATCCTCGGCTGAAGTGTTATCGTAAGATTCTCCCGCCCGGCAGGCATATTCCCATTCTTCTTCGGAGGGCAGGGCACAGCGGACTTGCAGGGTACTGCTCAGTCTTTCCGCAAACTCCACACAAGCTTCCTGGCTGATGCCCGTTGCAGGAAGGGTAGGGGCACCTTCAGGATCCCAGGCGGTCCAGGGGCTGTTTCCCATGGTCTCTTCCCATAACTTGCGGGTGATTTCGTGTTGACTGATCCAGAAACCCTCTTGAATATCCACATTCCGGGAATTGGTTTCATCGCTGAACCAGGAGGGATGCCCCTGCGTAATTTGCTCACCATCTTCTGTGCCCGGGGTGAAGCTTCCCGGAGGACACCATACGAAAGGCGTGGCACCGAAATTTCTGACCTCGCCCGCCTCCGGTTCGGCAAAGGCCAAAGAACTGAGGAGGAGAGGGAAGAGAAGGGCTGAACTGTAAAATCGTCGGATCACTGTCATTGTACTTTAATTCTCTCAAGAGGCTTCACTGAGCAACCATTCATGCCATTTGATTCCGGCTTCCGGCGTACTGAGGCAATGCCCGGCAACGGATATCAACACCTGACCGCCGGAATGTGTTCTGAAGGTGCCTGAATACTGTTTCAACTGACCCGTACCGGGCATGGTGACAATCACTTCCGGATTCAAGAGGGTCTGGGCTCCGGCTGCACCGCCTTCGTAAACAGAAAAGACAGTGGACACACCTCCGGCAACTTCCGCCAACACAGACAGCCTGTATTCCGTATCGGGCTTCAGACCGTCAACTGTTGTATGAAGACACTGGGTCGCTTTCTTTGTGTTTTCTGTTTTCAGCCACTGTTGCAGCATAAGCGGACCGCCGCCCTGGCCATCGCTCCGGGATATACGGGAGTGCTCGGGATCGGGGACGGAAAAGCCCGCACCTGCAGGGCTCCCGGGCATCCAGTTCGAGAACGAACCGTTGGAGATGAGGTTGGCGACCCATTTGGGCCTTTCCAGAGCTTCCACAGAGACCACGCGCATGGTACCCGGAGGGGGATAGTCCGCCGAGGGCTTTTTGGGTCCGCAGCCCGTGAATACAACAGCCAGAAGAAGCAGGCTGGCTGTTGTTCCGATTCTATTATGTCTCTTACTCAAAATCATTATTTTCTTTTCAGGAGAATTTTAACTTATATTTTATTATAACGGTGACGGGCATTGATTCTGGATCATCACCGGATTGAGCCATTGATTTTCTTTCTTCGTCAGTTCCATCACGGGAGAAAGGCGGGGATTCAGGCCTTCAATTGAAATTATAAAAGAAGCGTCAGATTGCTTCGGCCGGATCTGCTACTTGTACCAGTCTGATAGAACCTGCATCATTTTTCGCCTCATCTACAGCAATATAGACAACAATATAAATTCCCGGCGCACTTAACCAGGTGTCTTCTGTCAAACCGAGCTCTTCCAATGACATGACTGGCAGGCTGTCATCATCATCATATTCTCCTTTATCTGTATTTTCATCCAGATCTGCATCAAGATACAGGATCAAAAGGTCAATATTATCTTGCGGAATGTCTCCGTCACAAAGATCCCAGGCTGAGACTGTAATGCCCCGATCTTGTTCAACTTCGTTCCAGTGTCCGTATTGACCTTTTGCAAAGAGATAATAAGGATAGTCAATATCATTTATTTCCTTGAAGCTGTCGGGAGATTCATCTACCGTCACCTCCGGGTATTCCATATCTGTGACATTCAAGAGATACTCTGTTTCCAGAACTCCCAGCTCTTCAGTGTCCGGTTGCTGGTATTCATATCTATAGGTGATTCTGTAAGGAGAGAAGTCCGTATGCAGAGGCGTGTCAGATGCTACAGCAATCCAATCATCTCCATCCTTATAAGCGATTTCTGCAGCCTGAATAATTGCAACAGGCTCGACAATATCTGATCCGGCACTTACAATAGCACCCGGATCCACCCACACTGTATTACATTCAATGTTATTTTCCCAGACTGCACTAAGGATAATTTCAACAGGTATCAAGCCCAAGGAAAAATAGATTTTTGAAGGAGTGTTGCAAAGTTGTTCACCTGGGACAGGGAACTGTCCGAAAAGTGTATTTGCAGGATAAGTGTGCCATTCAAAGATCACCTCCGGTTCAGCAAATCCGGCGTCAACAATCTGTGCAATGGCATCATCTGGAGATGCTCCGGTGTCAATCGCTGGCATGACGCATTTTTCTGCTGCAACAGTAAGATCAATGATAGCTCCACATACCAAGGTGTTTCCCTGATAGTCCAAAACGGTTCCAGCCGTAGCATCACTGTCCTCATAATTGACATTGCCCACCACAAAACCGGCATCAATGAGCGCAGCCTTTGCGTCTTCAATCTGCATGCCGAAAATTTCAGGGAAAATGCAATCGCCCGGGCCCAGAGAAATAGAAAAATGAACCTCCGTGCCACAAGAAACAAAGACTCCCGCTGCGGGATCTTGACTGAAGATTGCGCCGGCATTAATCCAGGCATGATATTCTTCCGTAACCACAGGAATTAAATGGGCGGCGGAAACTCTTTCTTCAGCCTCTTCCCGGGTATAGCCACTTAGTGCCACTACAGGAACGGGTGTGGTGTCCATAACCCGGACATAGCGAAAATAAGGGTCGGAAGTATAGGTGGATTCATTGCCGGCCGCATCCCGGACAGTATAGTCCAGGCGATACCGTCCCGGATGCTGTGTAAACTCTTCTACAGGCACAAAGATATCATTTCCCTCGTCATCCTGCTCGGGGATATAGTTGCCGACAAGTGGCCGAACAGTGACCTCAACATCATCCCAGTAGTCTGTGGGGGTTCCCTCGCCACAGGTATCCCAGGCGGTGCCCGAATCAATCATTTGCCAATTTGCATTACAGTTGACATCGTGGACATAAAAGCTTTCAGGATAATAGTTCCAGTCAACGTCAAAATCCCGATATCCATAGGGTCGTACTGATACAGGGTCGAATTGTAAGAATGTTGGTTCTATGATCGGCGCCTGGGTATCTTCAACCAAGACCTGGCGGGTAACGCTGATGGGTCCAGTTTGTGCTTCGGCTGTATAGGTGATTTGGAAGGTGCGGCCCGAACCGCTGAAGCCGGTGTTTACAGAATCCACGGGAAGACCGTCCAAGGTGACTGTGGGAGTGACGGTCAGAACAGAGCCGTCGGTGTCCTGAGCTTCCACACCGGGATCGTCAAAGCTCTCTGCACATTCAACAACAACTTCTTCCGGACCGAAAAGCTGGATTTGTGCTTGTCCTTCCGGGAAAGGGTACCAACATTCCGGAGCTACCTGAGACTGATCCCAAGCGTAGGCTCCACCGGAATGTACAAGATAGAGTGCTCTGATGGCATAGATAAAGGGGGCGTCCTCTTCTTGCCAGAGGCGGACATATGAGTCCAGCTCTTCCTGGTCAATTATTTTATTCTTATCCCTATCAGCAGGATGAAAAGAGCTGTCCCCGGCCATGGCCACAGGTGAGAAGATCAGTGCGTTGAAAAAGATGAGCGCTGACAATAAGATTGAAGCGGCAAAGAAATTTTCACGGATAGTTTGGTCAAAAAAGTCTGGCCAGATCTTCATCTGATATTCCCTTTCGATACAACAATAGCACAAATGGTTTCTTTTGCGAAGGCCATGGCTTATGCTCCGACATTGTAAGCTGATATAGAGATCTCTATGTATTATAGCAAAAACAAAATCTGAGATTGATTTATTTGCATAAAGCAGTCAAAACAGCTCGAAGCACACAGCATGGCATAGCCGCAACCCAACGATCTTTTTTACCACAATGGGCACAATGGGAAACAGCGCAGCATAGCCGCAACCAAATTATCTTTTCACCACAGAGGCTTTTAGAACCACTGATGGACACTGAT
>LSQX01308565.1_pt1 | contig 32565 bp, 34 predicted proteins | sample 654561 | NCBI WGS metagenome assembly LSQX01 (sample SAMN04489861, study PRJNA283612) | anaerobic digester metagenome | isolation source: 4 biogas reactors fed with cattle manure at either 37C or 55C with and... | place: Denmark: Kongens Lyngby | collected 2014 | reverse complement strand
GTTGGCGACGAGATAGGTATAGAACAGGTCCGCGCCCAGGAAGAACGAGTCATGGGGCTCGAACCGCTCGGAGAAGCGCCCCACGGGATGGTTCTCCAGCACCGACCGTGCGACGAGCATGCCGACCGACTTGCCACCGATCGCCCCGGTGCCGATCTCGCGGTCGGCGATCGAGAGCAGGTCCGCCAGGTTGAGATGGCGATGACACATCTCGACCATCCGACCCTCCCGGCCGATCAGCATCGCCATCAGCAGATCCTTGGCGGCGTCCTGTTCGTCGGGCATCCCGAACAGCGCATCACGCGCACGGTCGAGCATCACGTGCCAGGGATCCGGCTGCTCCGTGCCGCGGTTGAGCGAGGCGAAGAGCCGTGCGGACGCCCCGGAGGACGTGATGGAGACCGCTTCATCGCCGACGATCCGATGCGGGAAGAACATCGTCGGGGAATAGCGCTCCCACACCTTCAGCGGATGGACATAGGCCTTGTCGTCGATCAGATAGAGATCGAACAGGACCTGGGTGGTGTGCCGGATCGAGGCGATCGTCGCAAAGCTGTGGAGATTGCGGGTGATCGCGAAATAGGCGACGGTGTCGAGGTCGAACAGCCACGGACAGATGACGCTGAAGAAGTTCATCACCATCAGGTCCGAATGCCAGTGGCCCAGCAGCTCGGACAGGCAGTCGAAGACATAGAAGACCCGCTGCCCCTCCCGGGCGACAAGGTGGTGGAGGGTGGTCGCGAAGTGTTCGAACCCCTCGGCCGGGTCGAGTTCGATGACCGTGATCCCGCTCGTGTCCAGCACCACCGGCGGATGGTTGGCGAATCGGACATAGATGACCCGCCGACCGTCGGCCAGCGCCCGGGTGACATAGGGATCCACGACCCGGCGATAGTCCTCGACCGAGTCGACCTGCCACACCACGTTGTCCCCGAGCCGGAGCCCGTCGATGACACGGTCCAGCCCGCGAAAGCCGGTGGAGACGGCGTTGTAGGTGTCCACGGTCCTGCCTTGGCCTTGTCGCGCCGTGCACCGTCGGCGCTGAACGGGTGAATCCCGACAGCCTAGCGATGGGATCCGACAATGCTCAGGAACCCGCGAGCCCCCCGAGGTCGAAGACGCGGAAAAGTGCGGCGTACTCCTCTCCCATCGCCTTCCCGCCCTCCCGCAACAGCTGCGGGACGAACTCGTCCGGCGTGGGGTGGTTGGGGAGATCGGCGAGGTACGCAGCGTGCCGCTCCAGCGACCGGACCCCCGCGGCGACCGCCTCGGCGTCGACGACGACCCCGTGGGTGGGCTCGGGATGTCCCGCGACCAGCAGCGCCCTCGCGTGCCACTTGGGCAGGCCCTCCTCGACAAGTTCGCGGAAGATCCAGGTGTTGTCGGCATCGCGTACGCCGTCGATCGCGGCCAGGCCCGCGACGCGGTGGTCGGCCTGGTTCAACCCGCCGTACGCCTCGACGTCGAAGTTGGCCGTCACCACCGCATCGGGGCGGAACTCGCGGACCATCCGGGCGACGTCGCGCCGGAGGTCGAGGCCGGGGACGAGCATGCCGTCGGGGTGGTTGAGGATCCGGAGGTCCTCGACACCGACCTCTGCGCACGCGCGTTGCTGTTCCTCCGCGCGCAGCGGCCCGGCCTCCTCGGGCGGCAGCTGCATGCCGGCCTCGCCGGAGGTGAGGAGGAGGTACGCCACCTTCTTGCCCTGGCGCGTCCACTGGGCGACGGCGGCCGAGGTGCCGTATTCCAGATCATCGGGGTGTGCGACGACACAGAGGATGCGCGCCCAGTCGGCATCCGGCAGGGCTTCCGGGACGGACGGTGTCGGGCTGGCGTCGGATGGAGTGACCATGCGCCCCATTGTTGCCGCCGTGGCCCGCAGAACGGAACGACCGGCGGTCGCCGATTTGCATTCCGGCCGGAGTTACTTCATACTTTAAGTGAAAGTTCAACGACAAGCCCTCTCCACAGAAGGAACATCATGACTGCTCTCACCCAGCTCGCCGGCACCTACACCATCGATCCCTCGCACACCGAGGTCGGCTTCGTCACCCGCCACGCGATGGTGACCAAGGTCCGCGGCTCGTTCAACGACGTCACCGGCACCGCCTCCACCGAGGCCGGCCTGCAGAACGCCAAGATCGACGTCGCCCTCCAGGTCGCCTCCGTCGACACCCGGAACGCCGACCGCGACAACCACCTGAAGTCGGCCGACTTCTTCGACGTCGAGCAGTACCCCACCATCACCTTCGTCTCCACCGAGATCGTCGCCGCCGACGATGCGACGCTCCGCGTCACCGGTGACCTGACGATCAAGGACGTCACCCGTCCGGTGACCATCGACTTCGACTACAACGGTGCCGCGACCGACCCGTTCGGCAACGAGCGCGTGGGCCTCGAGGGCCAGATCCAGGTCAACCGCAAGGACTGGAACCTCACCTGGAACGCCGCGCTCGAGACCGGCGGTGTCCTCGTGTCCGAGAAGGTGACCCTCGTCTTCGAGGTGTCCGCGATCAAGAACGCCTGATCGGCCTCGATCGTCACTGACCCCAGAACGCCCGCACCGGATGTCCGGCGCGGGCGTTCTGCCGTCCCCGGGACCGGCAGGGCAGACTGGTGCGTACGCCGGATTCGGCGTACCCCTTGAGAAAGGAGCCAATCATGGCCATCCTCGCCCAATTCGACTTCCCGGCAAGCGGCCCATGGGGCGCGGAGATGTCGGAGGCGTACGTTCCCCTCGCCGAGGACATCGCCGCCGAGCCGAAGCTGCTCTGGAAGATCTGGACCGAGAACGCCGACACCCAGATGGCGGGTGGGATCTATCTGTTCGAGGATCTCGAGTCGGCGCAGGCGTACGCGGAGAAGCACACGGCGCGACTCCAGAGCTTCGGCATCAGCGACATCCGGGTGCTGTACTTCAACGTCAACGAGCCCCTGACCCGCACCACGCGCGGCCCGGTCGGCTGACGAACCGGCCGACCGACCGGGGAGCTACTTGCTCTCCACCTCCACACCGAGGTCGCTCAGGAACGACTCGGCCCAGTTGTTGATGTCGTGGGTGAAGACCTGGCGGCGGAGCGCCCGCATGCGCCGGCGCTTCTCCGTCGGGGTGGCGGACGCCGCGTCGAGGATCCGCTGCTTCATCCCGTTGATGTCATAGGGGTTCACCTGCCACGCCTGCTTGAGCTCGCGGGCGGCACCGGCGAACTCGCTCAGCACCAGGGCACCGTCGCCGGAGGTGCGGCAGGCGACGTATTCCTTGGCCACCAGGTTCATCCCGTCGCGCAACGGGGTCACGACCATCACATCGGCGGCGCGATAGAGCGCGGCCATCTCCTGACGCGGATAGCCCGAGTGGAGATAGTTGATCGGCGAACGCCCGATCTGGCCCATGTCACCATTGATCCGGCCCACGAGCAGCTCGATGTCGTCACGCAGGCGCCGGTATTCATCCACCCGTTCCCGCGACGGCGTCGCGACCTGCAGGAACACGGCTTTCTCCGGATCGAGCTGACCGGACTGAAACAGCTCCCCGAACGCCCGGATCCGCTGCCGGAGACCCTTCGTGTAGTCCAGCCGGTCCACGCCCAGGAACATGATCTCCGCGTCGAGGTCCTCGCGGATCTGCTCTGCCCGGGCCACGGTGTCCGGGTGGTTGGCAAGGTCCTGGAAGGCGTTGGCGTCGATGGAAATGGGGTACGCCGCCGCGCGACCGCGGCTGCCGTCGTCCCGCACGAACTCCCCGCGCTTGGTCTCATAACCCAGCCGGTCCCGGATCAGCCGCAGGAAGTTCGCGGCCCCGCCGGGCACCTGGAAGCCGACGATGTCGGCGCCGGTGAGGCCCTTGAGGATCTCCGTGCGCCACGGCAACTGCTGGAAGAGCTCCTGCGGCGGGAACGGGATGTGCAGGAAGAAGCCGATCTTGAGGTCCGGCCGCATCTCGCGGAGCATCCGGGGCACGAGCTGGAGCTGATAGTCCTGCACCCAGACCGTGCCGCCCTCCTCGGTCACCTCGGCAGCCGCCTCCGCGAAGCGCTGATTGACCGACACATAGGCGTCCCACCACTCACGGTGGTATTCCGGGAACGCGACGGAGTCGTGATAGAGCGGCCAAAGCGTCGCATTCGACATTCCCTCATAGAATTCGGCGACTTCTTCCTCGCTCAGCCGGACCGGGATCATCTCGATCCCGTCATGCTCGAAGGGCTCGAGCTCTTCATCCGGTGACCCGTGCCAGCCGACCCAGGCGCCCTCCTTGGCTTTCATGATCGGCTCCAGCGCGGTCACCAATCCACCGGGTGACGTACGCCAGCCGAGATCTCCCTCGTCGTCCGTTATTCGCTCAACAGCCAGCCGATTGGCCACCACCACAAAGCTTGCGTGGGGGGCGACGTCGCCGGAACGGGGGTTGTTGGTCATGTCTACCTCCGGTCACCACGCTAGCCTGTGGCCGGAATCGTCGGACGTGAGGTGGGGAGATGGAGCTCGACAAGGACCTGGGCACCGAGGCGGGTAGGCAGGCGTGGCGGGCGATCCTGGCCGATCCCGCGGGGACGTTGCTCTGCAGTGACTTTGATGGCGTGCTGTCCCCGATCGTGCTGGATCCCGATGCCGCCTGGGCCGCGGAGGAGACCGTCGGGGCACTCGCGCGACTCGGTGGACTGGTCGGCAAGGTCGCCGTCGTGACCGGCCGGATGGCGCGAAAAGCTGTCCAGTTGGGCCGCCTCGACGAACGCCCGGGGCTGGAGTCGATGTCGGTGCTCGGCCTCTACGGCTTCGAGCGCTGGGACGCCGCAACCGGAGAGTTCGTCGAACCGGACGCCCCCGAAGGCGTCGCCACCGCTGCGGCGGAGATCCCGGGCATCCTCGCCGGACTCGGGCTGGGGGCCGCACGCGTGGAGGACAAGCGGCTCTCGGTCGGCGTCCACACCCGTGAACTCCCCGACCCGCAGTCCGCCTTCGACGCGCTGGCTGCCCCGCTGACCGAACTGGCCGCGCGGCACGACCTGCGCCTGGAGCCCGGCAAGTTCGTCTTCGAGCTGCGCGCCCCCGGGGTGGACAAGGGCGATGCCGTCCGCAGCCTCGTGGCGGAGATCCAGCCGCGCTGCATCGTGTTCGCCGGGGATGATCTCGGTGACGTGCCGGCATTCGAAGCCGTACGCGAGCTCCGCGAGGCCGGCACGCTCGAGGGTCTGCTCATCTGTTCCGGCTCCGACGAGCAGGACGCGCTCATCGCGCTCTCCGACATCGTCGTTCCGGGCCCGCCCGGAGTCGCCGGGATCTTCAACCGCCTGGCGACCGCACTGGAGGGCTGACGGCCGGCCGCCGGGGCCGGCGTACCCCGGCCTAGACTCCAAAAACATGACGACCATTCGCTGGGGAATCGCCGGGCTGGGCGCGGTGGCGGACTTGATCGCCCGGGATCTCGCGCTCGTGCCCGGTGCCGAACTCGTCGCCGTCGCCTCCCGATCCATGCCGAAGGCCGAACGGTTCGCCGAACAACACGGCATCCCGCGGCCGCTGGGGTCCTATCGGGCGCTGCTGGAGGACCCGACTGTCGACGTCATCCACGTCGCCACGCCGCACTCCTACCACCGCGATCTCGCGCTCGCCTCGATCGAGCACGGCAAGGCCGTCCTGGTCGAGAAGGCGTTCACCGCCACCCATGTGGGTGCGGTCGAGGTGATCGACGCGGCCCGCACGCACCAGGTGTTCGTGATGGAAGGCATGTGGACCCGATTCCAGCCTGCCGTCGTCGCTCTGCGCGAGCTCCTCACCGATGGCGCCATCGGCCGGCCGCTGACCATCCAGGCCGATCTGATGGCCCGCCGCGACTATGACCCGGAGAACCGGTTGATGGCCCGGGACCTGGCCGGCGGGGCGCTGCTGGATCTCGGCTCCTACGTCGTCAGCCTCGCCCAGCACCTGCTGGGGGACATCACGTTCCTCGACTGCCAGGCCCGGCGTTATCCCAACGGGCTCGATTCCGCCGCGACGATCAACCTCCGACACGTCGACGGCGCCCTCTCCACCCTGTCGATCGGCTTCGACGCCCATGGCCCGGGCCGCTTCGCGGTCTATGGCACCGACGGATGGTTGGAGATCCTGCCCCGCTTCCACCACCCCACCACCCTGCTCCTGCACCGCCCGGGCACGGAACCCGAGGCGATCGAGCGACTGCCGCTGGGGCTCGGGTACTCCCACGAGCTCATCGAGGTCAACGAGCGCCTCACCGCAGGGGACATCGAATCCCCGACCATGCCCCTCGACGACACGCTCGAGGTGATGCGCGTGCTCGACGAGTGCAACCGTCAGGTGGGGATCAACCAGGCCGAGGAGGTCGTGTCCCTCGACTGAGCCCCCGCAATTGCAGTGTGCGCGCCCGCAATTGCAGTACGCCCGCCCGGCGCGTGGCCGGACGGGCGTACCTGTCTCTGCTGTGGGAGATCAGCCGTGTGCTGCGGGGTTCTCGACCTCGGAGCTGCGGACCAGCTCCTCCTCGCCCGGAGACTCGGCATGGAGGAACTTGTAGGTCAGGCCGGCGATGACCGCACCGATGATCGGCGCGACCCAGAACAGCCACACCTGGCCCAGCGCGGCCGGGTTGAACACCGCGACACCCAGCGAACGCGCCGGGTTCACGGAGGTGTTGGTGACCGGGATGGAGATGAGGTGGATCAGGGTCAGCGCGAGGCCGATCGCGATGGGCGCGAAACCGGCGGGGGCGCGCTTGTCGGTCGCACCGAGGATCACGAAGAGGAAGATCGCGGTCAGCACGATCTCGATGATCAGCGCGGCCAGCAGGCCATAGCCGTCGGGCGAGAGATCGCCATAACCGTTGGTGGCGAAGGAACCGGCAGCGGTCCGGTCGATCGCGAAGCCCTCCTTGCCGGAGGCGATCAGATAGAGCACACCGCCCGCGGCGATGCCGCCGACGACCTGGGTGATGATGTAGGGCGCAACGGCACCCAGCTCGATCCGCTTGGCGGCCAGTGCGCCGAGGGTGACGGCCGGGTTGAAGTGGCCGCCGGACAGGTGACCCAGGGCGTACGCACCGGTCAGCACGGTGAGACCGAAGGCGAGCGAGACGCCGACGAAGCCGATGCCCATGTTGACCTGGGTCGCACCTTCTTCACTCAGCACCTTGGCTGCCAGGACCGCGCTGCCGCAGCCGCCGAAAACGAGCCAGAACGTCCCGAGGAATTCGGCCCATAGCCGGGCACGCATCGGGGGATTGGTCATGTGTATTCACTCTCCATGTCAGGGGGTTGGACGCCGGCGAGACTAGGTGATCGGACCCGCAATGCCGTGTCAATCCAGCCACTCGGACAGGGTGATTGCGATCGGGTCACGTCGGGCAGGAAGCCGCTGTCCGATCCCCGGGGGTTCGGTTGCCGGAGCGGAGGCGCATAGTTGATGTATGGAGCTCTTGCCGGTGCTCCTGCTGGTCATGGCAGGCCTGGTGACAATGGTGTGGCTCGGGTGCCGTCGGACCCGACGCCACGATGAAGAGCTGCCCCGAACCGACCGGCTCGACCAGTTCGACCCGAATGACCTGGCGGAGCTCACAGCGAGCATGGCCGCAATCGCGGCCGAGCACAACCAGACGCGCGCGGAACTGTCGACCTCATCGCTGCGGGCACGCCTGCAGGGGGTCATCACCCGGCGCTGCCCCGTCCGCCGGATCTCCGCGGCGCCGATTCCGGGGGCCACCCGCATCTCCTTTGCCGACGGCACCGGGATCCTCGTCCGCTGCCAGCAGGGGCGGCTCGCACTGCTCGCCTATGAGGCCAGCCGCTATCCCGTCTGTTTGCGCGCCTGCCAACCCGGACCCGAAGGGCCGGAGTTGGTCTTCGACTATTACGGCGGTGAGATCACGGCCGTGGTGGTCGGGTTCGACCAGGCCGACTGATCCCCCCTCCGCCGGGGGCTAGCCGGATCGAACGGACACCACAATTGGCACCCGGATCCGACTCCCGGTCCCACGACTGGGGGTTTCACAGAGGCGCAGCGGATCCAGCCGCCAATCGTGGTCTCAGCCCATGCCGAGGGCAGGCCGCGCGCCGACGGGCCGGGCGCCGAGGCCGCGTACCCTGTCCCGCAGCTTCGCACCCAAACCGCCGGCCGCGTCCGCGACGGCGTCGAGCACGATCCGGCCTCGCGAGCGGCCGACCTCGGGATTCGGCAGGGACAGCCGGAAGAACTTGCCCCACACGGAGGCGAGCTGGCGAGGCAGTGAGCCCGCCTCATAGTGCAGCCCATAGCGGTCGAACAGCGCCTTCACCCGCGGCGCAACCTGCGCATAGCGGTTGCTCGGCATGTCCGGGAAGATGTGGTGCTCGATCTGGTGCGAGAGGTTGCCCGACATGATGTGCAGCAGCTTCGAGCCGGTGATGTTGGCGGAGCCGAGCATCTGGCGGACATACCAGCGGCCACGGGTCTCGCCGACGAGGGATTCCTCGCTGAAGGTCTGCACCCCGGACGGGAAGTGGCCGCACATGATGATCGCGTTGCTCCACACGTTGCGGATGACGTTCGCCACGACATTGGCGGCGAGCGTCGGCACGAACGCGGGCCCGGACAGCAGCGGATGGACGAGATAGTCCTTGGCCGCCTGTTTGCGGATCTTGGCGATCAGGGCCTTGCGCTTGGGCAGGTGCGTCTCCGCGTCGACCTCACCCTTGAGATAGGGCCCGAGGTGAATGTCGTGGGCACCGATGCCGTACTCGAAAGCAATCGCATTCCCCGCCGCGACCACCGGCTGGCCGAGGGCCTTGAGGCTCCAGGGCTGGGCGGGGTCGACGCGCAGGATGCCATAACCGAGGTCATCGTCCTTGCCCAGCACGTTCGTCCACGTGTGGTGCGACTCGTTGTGGGTGACCTTCCAGTGCGCCGCGGGCGAGACGTGGTCCCACTCCCACGTCGTGGAGTGGATCTTGGGGTCGCGCATCCAGTCCCACTGGCCGTGGAGGACGTTGTGCCCGATCTCCATGTTCTCGAGGATCTTGGCGAGAGCCAGTCCGGCGGTGCCGGCGACCCAGGCGGGCGGGAAACCGGAGAACAGCAGGATCGCCCGGCTGGTCATCTCGAGAGAGCGCTGGATGGTGATCAGTCGCCGGATATAGGCGGCATCCTCCGTCCCCAGGTCGTTCATCACCTCCGAGCGGATGGCGTCGAGTTCGGTGCCGATGGCATCGATCTCCGCGGTGGTCAGGGAGTCGGCGCTGCGATAGCCCTCAGGGGTGCGGGCGGGGGTGGTGTCGTTGGTCAGGGCGAGGCTCATGTGATTCCGTTCGCGGGTCGCGGTGGTCATCGATCGAGGTGGCACGGACCCGCGGCTTCGCTGATGCAGGTCTGGACGGGCAGGGGTTGGCCCTCGGGTGCGGTGGTCAGGTCGCCGGTGCGGACGTCCCGAACCGTACCCGACGCAAGGGGGGTGAGACAGCCGTGGCAGATGCCCATGCGGCAGCCGGAGGGCATGAGGACGCCGGCCTCCTCACCGGCTTCGAGCAGGGTCTTGCCTGCCGGGACGTCCACCTCCACGTCCGTGGCGGTGAAGGTGACGAGGCCGCCGTCACCCACGATCGGCCGCGGCGGCGGGGTGAAGCGCTCGGTGTGCAGTCGGTCCGCAAGGCCCTGATCGGTCCAGCGATCGGCGAGGGCATCGAGCAGGTCGGCTGGTCCGCACGCCCAGGTCTCGCGGTCGGCCCAGTCCTCCACGAGTACGCAGAGTTCGTCGGCCGTCAGGCGTCCCTGCCCCGCGGTCCGGCGCTCGACGAGGCGCATCCGGCCCGCCTCCGCCAGCGCACGCACCTCGGCACCGCCGATCATGTCGGCCGCGTCCCGATCGGAGTGCACGTGCACGACGTCGGTGGCCTCGGCGAGGCCAGCGCGCAGCATGGCCAGGATCGGGGTGATGCCGGAGCCGGCGGTGACGAGCAGCACCTTGGCCGGGATCGTCACGGGGATCTGGAAGTCACCCATCGCCTGGGACAGCTGGATGAGATCGCCGATCCGTGCGCTCTCGACGAGATGCGTGCTCACCAAGCCGCCCTCGATGCGTTTGGGGGTGATGGTGAACGTGGTCCCGCCGGGAGCGGAGGTCACCGAATAGGTGCGGTGGTGGCGCACCCCGTTGACATCGACCCCGATCTGCACGTGCTGGCCCGGGATGTGGCCGCGCCAGTCGGCACCGGGCTTGATCTCCAGAGTCACGGCATCGGGCGTTTCGTGGTGTCGGGCGACGATGCGTCCACGGAGATCCGCTCCTGGCCGGAGCGGGTTGATGACATCCAGATAGTCCCCGGGGACCAGTGGGGTCGTCACGAGGTTGAGGAATCGATGGACGCGGTTGCGGACGGTGGTCCTGGTAGCGGTCACGGAATCAGTGTACCTACGGGACCGTAGGTTACGAAACCGTAGGTTGCTCCCCGGCACTTGTTCTTCATCACAGTCCACGCTGGAAACGCAGGATTCTGGTGAGCGCCTGATCGACGGCATCGCGCCCCGCGGCGAGCGAAATCCGGATCGTCTGACCGCCGTGCACGTGGTCGAAATCGATGCCCGGGGTCACCGCGACACCCTCCGCGGCCAAGAGCGCATCGGCCCATGAGCGCGAGTCGGCGTACTTCCCCAGAACCGGCGTGATCCTTGCGTACACATAGAAAGCGCCGTCCGCCGGAGCCACGTCGACCCAGCCCAGTTCGTCGAGTCGGGACAGCACGACCGTGCGCGCCTCGGCATAGTCGGCCATCGCCGCACGACCCTCGGCATAGGACTCGTCGGTGAACGCCTCGATCGCCGCGTGCTGGGCGGGGACCGGCGCGCACAGCGACAGGTTGCCGGCGAGCGCCTCGAACGCATCAACGAGATCATCGGGCACCAGGGCCCACCCCAGTCGCCACCCGGTCATCCCCCAGAACTTGGAGAACGACGACACCACCAGGCCGGACCGGTCGGTCGTCCAGGCACAGTCACCGCCCCACTCCCCGGCCGCGGAACCGAAGGTGATTCCGTGATAGATCTCGTCGCTGACGAGGCGTACGCCCTCCCGCGCACACCACGCCGCGATCTCCGCCAGCTGACCCGGGCCGAACATCGTCCCGGTCGGGTTCGCCGGTGAAGCGACCACGAGACCCGCGAGCGGAGTCTCGGCGTGGACCTTGGCCAGCTGCCCGACGGTCGGCTGGAAGCGCTCCTGCGGGCCACAGTCGAGCTCGACGACGTCGAGATCGAGGGCGGTGAGGATGTTCTTGTACGCCGGGTAGCCCGGCCGCGCCAGGGCCACGCGATCGCCCGCCGCGTACGCGGCCAGGAAGCCCAGGAGGAACGCACCGGACGAACCGGTCGTGATCGCGATGTTGTGCCCGGGCACGTCGAGGTCGTAGCTGCGCCGATAGTGCGCGCTCAGCTCCTCGCGCAGCTCCGTGAGCCCCAGCGCGCTCGAATAGCCCAGCGGGGTCCCGTCGGTGAGGACCTCCGCACCTCTGCGGCGTACGCCCGAGGGGGCGCCCGACGCCGGCTCCCCCGCACACAACGAGATCACGTCGGCGCCCGTCGCCCGCAGCTCCGCCACCTTGCGGAGAACGGTCATCACCTCGAACGGGGGGACAAGGGCGCGGGTGGCGACCTTCAAAGTGGGGCGGGAACCGAGTGGGTTGGTCATCGGGTATCGAGCTCCTTCACGAGTCGGGCGGCGGCCGTGTTGCGATAGGACATGTCGGCGAGCTCGGCGACCTCGGCCCAGTCCGGCTCGCCGAGCGCGAGGTTGATGCCGAGCCAGCCACTGGGCCCGAAGTACGCCGGCACGAAGAACCGTTCGTCCTCCAGCAACGCCGGCCGCTCCTCCGCGTCGGGCAGGAACAGCATCGAGCGCGCATAGGTGTCCGCCGCGTGGTCGCCCTTCACGAGCCCGCCGTAGACGGCGAACACCTTCCTGGTGAAGAAGTTCGGGTGACCGTGCGAGATCTTCTCGGCCGCCTCGGGGAACGCGAGGCAGATCCGGCGAACCTCGGCGAGCAGCGGATCGTCGTCGTTGAAGCGGGGCGGATGGGCCATGAATGGATGGTAGTGGGGGCCGGTCACCTACGCTGTCCGGGAGGAGCGAGGAGGCGACATGGGCCGTGTGACCGCACGATTCCCGGTGACCCGGATGACGGTGGGCGAAACGGTGACGTCCACGCGGCGACCGGATTCGGTGAGCGCGGAGGAGCCGCTGGAGATCCGGGTGAACGGGACGCCGTTGGCGGTGACGATGCGTACGCCGGGCGCCGATGTCGAGCTCGCCCACGGATTCCTGCTGACCGAGGGCGTGATCAGCGGCGTCGACGATGTCCGGACCGCGCGCTATTGCGACGGCGCCGTCGTGGACGACGAGTCGGGGCAGCCGCAGAACACCTACAACGTCCTCGACATCCGGTTGCGGGCGGACGTGCCCCCGCCGGCGGTTGACCCGAGTCGCAATTTCTATACGACCTCCTCATGCGGGGTCTGCGGCAAGGCCAGCATCGACGCGATCCGGCAGCAGGCGCGGTGGCCGATCACCGAGGATCCGGTGGTCTTCGACCCGCAGGTCCTGGTCGCCCTGCCGGACCGGCTGCGCGAACGCCAGCGCACGTTCGACCGAACGGGTGGACTGCACGCCGCCGCGCTGTGCACCACGGACGGGGAGATCGTGCACGTCGCCGAGGACGTCGGCCGGCACAATGCCGTGGACAAAGTGCTGGGCGCGGCCCTGCTCGCCGGTGGCGTGCCCGCGCGCGGCCAGATCCTGGTGGTGTCGGGAAGGGCCAGCTTCGAGCTGACGCAGAAGGCGCTCATGGCCGGCGTACCCGCACTCGTCGCCGTCTCCGCGCCCTCGTCACTCGCCGTCGAAATGGCACTGGAGGCCGGCATGACGCTGACGGGATTCACCCGCCCGCCCAACATGAACGTGTATTCGGGAGCCGATCGGCTCACCCTGGAGTGAACCGGGCTCAGCGCATCATCCGGCGCCACGGGCGCTTCAGCCCATAGCGGCGCCCGGTGATCTCGTGGGGCTCGATGGCTACGAGAACCGGCCGGTCATGGCCCAGCCAGGCTCGCAGGCCGACCTGCTCGATGCGATATTCCTCGTCGGCCGACAGCACGTGGGCCTCGCCCCGCACCACGACGCTGATCCCGATCTCGTTGGCGTCATCGACCTCATCGACCTCGAACGCCACGCGGGGGTCGGCGACGATGCTGTGGAGCTTGGTGCCATCGCTCGTGCGGAACACGAGCTGGCCGCCATCGACGACATAGTTGATCGGCACGATCGCGGGAGCCCCGTCGACGACATAGGCGAGACGCCCGAATTCCCGGGATGTCAGGACGTCCCAGCAGTCCTCGCTGGATAGGGCGCCCTGTCCTGTGGACACCTCGGCCATTGCCCCTCCTGCGACTGCTGCGGTCATTGCACCACCTTAAACGTCCCCGGCGCTTCACGACGCCACGCTCACCGGTGGTCGGAACACCAAGTGCACCCTAACCCGGTCTGCCCCGGCGGCGTGTCCCAGTGTTGCTGGATCGTTGTCCGGCAGTCGTGGCGCGAGATTAGAATGAACCGATCCTGAGAACGAACCGATGAGACCGCATGGGGCGGAGGGAGACTATTCGTGCAACTGCGCCGCTCGCTGGCCGTCACCCTGGGGATGGTGTTGTTGGCCGGCTGCGCCAATGATGTCGAACCTGAAAAGGTGGCCACCCCCCACGATGCCGCCGACACCCTCGCCGCCGCCCTGTCCAAGGGCTCCGTGGAGGGCATCCGGGTCCGCGAAGGCAAGCCGAAGGACGAGCTCCCGGTCCTGTTGGAGGGCATGAACGGGATGGTGCCCGAGGTCACCGTCGCGCATGTGTCCCCGTCGGCGCAGGTGGCGAACGTCAAACTGGACTATCGCTGGCCGCTGTCCTCCCCCTGGACCTATCAGACCGACGCCGTCCTCGTCCGCGAGGGGACTGAGTGGCAACTCAACTGGGAGCCGTCGGTCCTGCATCCGAAGCTGACGGCGGAGACCCGCCTGGAGCGCCAGCGCGGCGACGCCTCGGAGCGCGGCAACATCACCGGCCGCGACGATGCGGTCCTGGTGGAGAGCATCCCGGTCCAGATGCTGGGCCTCGACAAGTCGGCCATCGAGCCCGACGAGGTGGAGGACTCCGCTCGCCGAGTCGCCGAGAAGGCCGAGATCGACCCGGACGCCTTCATCACCAAGGCCCACCACGCCGGGGCCCAGGAGTGGGTGGATGCCGTGCCCGTGCGTTCGGAGGACCTGCCTGCGGACTTCCTGGCGATCCCCGGCGCAGCCCTGCGAACGGTCACCATGCCGGCCCCCCGGACCGCCGGCTATGCACACGCGCTGATCGGCCGGATGGGTTATGCGACCGCCGAGGACGTGACCCCCGGTTCCGAGATCGCGATCGGCGAGCTCGTCGGCGTGAGCGGTCTGCAGAAGACCTATGACAAGCAGTTGCGCGGCAGCACGGGCAACAAGGTGTTCCTCGCCCAGCGCGACGAACCGATCGGAGTCGGACGCCCCACGAATGCCACGTTGCTCGCCGATTTCCCGGATGTGCCCGGCAATGCGCTGGAAACCACCATCGACGACACGATCCAGACGGCCGCCGAGGATGCGGTCAAGAACCTGACGATCCCTGTCTCGGTCGTGGTGCTCCGGATCGAGGACGGCGCGATCATGGCTGCCGCCGATTCACCCGACGCGCGGATTACGGACGAGTCGACGACCGGCGCGTTCTCTCCCGGTCTCGCCGCTGCCCCCGTGTCCGCCCTCGCGCTGGCCCGTTCCGGGGTCGACCTCACCGAGCAGGTGGACTGCGAGGACGAGGTCACCGTCGGGAGCCGCACGTTCGAGAACCCCAGGACCTACCGGGGCAGCACGAAGGTCACCCTGAGCCGGGCGTTCAGCGACGGCTGCCTGACTGCCATCGCCAGTGCCGCCGAGCGGCTCGACGGGGCCAAGCTCTCCGAGGCCGCCACTTCCCTCGGGCTGGGTCAGGACCTCGATCTGGGCATACCCAACAGCATGGGCGCCTTCCCCGCCCCCGCCGACGCGGTGGCCAAGGCCGAAGCCCTCACCGGGGCCGGCGCCGGGGCGGACATCCGGGCCTCCGCGCTGGCGATGGCGACGATGGCGGCGTCCGTGGAGGCGAAGCAGGTGGTCTCGCCGTTCGTCGTCCCCGGACGGGAGCCCAAGGTGGAGGACGCGGTGCCGCTGACCGACGCCGAGGCCAAGGCACTGTCGGACTTGATGCGCGCCGGGGCGAGTTCCTATCGCCCGCTCACCGGAGCGACCAGCGGCAGTTCCGACGGGCGCGTGTGGGCGGTGGGCCAGACTGCGGACTATGCCGTGGCGGTCGTCATCGCCGATGATGGGAAGACCCGCACGACCCCGGCACAGATCGTGCGCACGGTCGCGAACAGCACGCGCTGAGCGCGCCGACCGGGATCGTCACGACGACATCGCTCCACCGCTCCTGCCTCGGGCCCCGGTGAACCGGACCGGCTCGTCGAGTCGATAACCCTGACCCCGCACGGTGTGGATGATCCGCAGCCCCCTGCGCTCCAGCTTGCGGCGAAGAGTGGAGATGTTGACCTCGACAACGTTCGGATCCCCCGTATCCGACCCCCACACTTCTTTCAACAGCTCCCGCTTGGCCACCACCTCTCCGACCCGGGACACCAGGAAGCCCAGCACCCGCTTCTCGGTCCCGGTGAGCACGATCTCGACACCACGGTGCCGGACGTCGCCCTCATGCGAGAGCCGGTAGTCCCCCAGCCGCACTTCACGGAGGGGAGGACGACTCTTCCGGCGCTTCGCAAGCGCGCGTACCCGGACGATCAGATCGACCATCGCAAACGGACGGCGCAGACACTCGTCGGCCAGCCGCGCGTCTGCATGGATCACCCCCTGGGCCAACACCAACAGAATTGCCGCGCGGCTGTGGTGCCGAATGATGCGGAGGCGCTCCCCCCACGTGGGCGCGCCCCCCCTCCACGATCACCACCTGCGGTTCGATTTCACCCAGCAGACGCGGCAATTCCCTGGTCTCCCCGCACGTCGACACGAGGAAGCCCTGCCGCCGCAACGCTGCCGGCACCGCGGGTCCGGCAGCGGCGACGCCGTCAACGATCATGACTCGCCCGGACATGACACCATCCTGCCGCGTGTCTCTTCCCAGAACATGAGAACGGATGAATCGGGACAAGCCACAGAGGAGTCCGGTGAACTCGAGTCGGCATTCTCCGAGAATTCTGCTAGAAATAGCTCGCTGGACTCGCCCATCCCCCGAGGGGCGAGTCCAGCTTCGTTTTCCGGGCTTCCCTCCCGGAAAGTCCACAGCCGGGCGCGCTCTGGCAGGATCGAGCAACACCGACCTGAGGAGCACAGCATGGCCCGCGGAGTCACGCCCGTCACCCCCGAGGATGGTCTCACCACCCGGCAGCGCCGACACCAACCGTTGGTGATCGTGCACACCGGCAACGGCAAAGGAAAGTCCACGGCGGCCTTCGGGCTCGCGTTGCGGGGCTGGCACCAGGGCTGGTCGATCGGGGTCTTCCAGTTCGTCAAGTCGGCGAAGTGGCGCATCGGCGAACAGGCGGCGCTGGAAGCCCTGGGCAGGGTGCACGACGACACCGGCGCCGGTGGCCCGGTCGAATGGCACAAGATGGGGGCGGGCTGGTCCTGGTCGCGCAAGTCCGGGACCGAAGAGGATCACGCCGCCCAGGCCGCCGAGGGGTGGGCAGAAGTCCGCCGCCGGCTGACCGACCGGACCCACACGCTCTATGTGCTGGACGAGTTCACCTATCCCCTCACATGGGGGTGGATCGATGTCGATGAGGTCGTCGCAACGCTCACCGAACGCCCCGGCTATCAGCACGTGATCATCACCGGCCGCGACTGCGACCCCCGGGTCATCGAGATCGCGGATCTGGTTACCGAGATGACCAAGATCAAGCACCCCTTCGACGAGGGCCGGCCCGGCCAGAAGGGGATCGAGTGGTAGAACCCGACCTCTCCTTCCACGGCGACCAGGAAGTGGGCCCCGGCCTGGTGGACCTTGCCGTGAACGTCCGGCTGCGCACGCCGCCGCCCTGGCTCGCCGAGGTCCTCCGGGAGTCGATCGCGGACCTGGGGGCGTACCCCGACCCGACCAGCGCCACCACCGCCCTCGCCGCGCATCACCGGGTCGATCCGGCCATGGTGCTCCCGATCGCCGGGGGCGCGGAGGCCTTCACCCTGGTCGCGCGGGCGGGTCTCAGCGAGCGTCCCCACATCATCCATCCCCAGTTCACCGAACCCGAGGCGGCGTTGCTGGCCGCCGGTCTGCGCCCGGAACGGCTGGTGCTCCCGGCCGGTTCGGGATTCGCGCTCGATCCCGCGCTCCTGCCACCGAGCGCCGACCTGGTCGTCGTCGGCAACCCCACGAACCCGACCGGTGTCCTGCATCCCGCGGCCACGCTGCGCCGGCTCGTCCGTCCGGACCGGGTGACCGTGGTCGACGAGGCGTTCATGGACGCGGTCCCGGGCGAACCGGAGACGTTGATCGGGCCCGACATGGCCGGGGTGCTCGTGCTGCGCTCGCTGACGAAGACGTGGGGGCTGGCCGGGCTGCGGGCCGGGTACGTGGTCGGCGACCCCACCCTCATCGACCGCCTCCGCAGGCAACAGCCCCCGTGGGCCGTGTCCAGCCCGGCACTGGCGGCGATGGTCGCGATCTGTTCCGGGCGCGGCGCGACGGAGGCGTTGGCAGCCGCGCGGAAGTACGCCGCGGACCGTGCCCACCTGGTCACCGGATTGGCGCGGCTGGGGCTCCGGGTTGGTTCACCGCAGACCCCGTTCGTCCTCGTCCGCGCCGGGGCCGGGGTGCGGGAGGCGTTGCGGGAGAGGGGGTACGCCGTCCGGCGCGGCGACACCTTCCCCGGGCTCGGCCCCGACTGGATCCGCGTGGCGGTGCGGGAGCCCGCTGTGAGCAATGCGTTCCTGGCGGTGCTCGCCGACGTGAGGTCCCGGTGACCGCCCGGGCCGGCTGGCGCCTCGCGCTCGGGACGCTGACCGTGCTCCCGAGCGGGCCCGTCGAGCCATCCCGGGGCGCGGCCCGGTGGATGGTCGCGCTCGCACCGGTTGCGGTCCTTCCCGTCGCTCTCGGGGCGGCCGGTCTGACCGCCCTCGGCGGCGCGCTGCACGCACCGGTGACCGGACTCGCCGTGGTGGCCTGGCTCGCTCTGATGACCAGGGGCATGCATCTGGACGCCGTTGCGGATGTCGTCGACGGCAGCGCCGCCGGCTGGTCCCCCGAACGGGCCCGGGCCGTGCTGAAGCGCGGAGACATCGGCCCGATGGGTGTCGTCGGGCTGATCATCGTCCTGGGGCTGCAGGCAGCTTCGATCGGAGCGATCGCCGGGGGACCGCGCGGTTGGCTGCTGGTCGGCGTGCTCGTCGCGGTGAGCCGCTGGCTGATCGCGCCCGTGTGTGTGCGGGCTCCTGCCATGCCGGGTTCGTCGCTGGGGGCGGTCCACGCCGGGGCGGTCCCCGCGTGGCAGGCGACGCTCTGGTCACTGCTCGGTGTGGCGGCCACCACCGGCGCCGTCATTGCGACCGGCGCGCCCTGGTGGTGGGGCCCGGCCGCCTGGATCCCGGCGATCGGGCTGGTGATCTGGCTGCGCGCCCATGCGCGGCGTACCTTCGAGGGGATCAACGGCGACGTCCTCGGCGCGGCAATCGAGCTGGGGTTGACGGCGGGGCTGGTGGTGCTGGGATGTCGCTGACGCTCGGCCAACCGGCGAAGGGACCAGATATGAAGACCCTCGTGACCGGAGGCATCCGCTCCGGGAAATCCCGGTGCGCCGAGGACCTGCTCGCGGACGAGGACCGGGTTACCTACATCGCACCCGGCCCCCGCTGGCCCGACGACCACGAATGGCGCGCCCGGGTGGCGGCCCACCGCATCCGGCGCCCCGCCCACTGGCGGACCGTGGAGGACCGGGATCTGGCCGGAGCCCTTTCCCGGCTGACCGGCCCAGCCCTCATCGACTGTCTCAACACCTGGCTCACCGGCCAATTGGACGACCTCGACGCCTGGTCGGGGACCGGCTGGGAAACCGAACTCCAGCAACGGATCGACGCGGTCGTCTCAGCGTGGTCCGCATCCCCGCACCGCCTGGTCGCCGTCACCAACGAGGTCGGTCTCGGGCTGGTCTCCGAGCACCTCGCCGGTCGCGTGTTCGCCGACTGGTTGGGCCGGCTCAACCAACAGATGGCCGACGTCAGCGACGAGGTGATCCTCGTCATCGCCGGACGCCGGCTGCGGCTCTGATCCTCCTCCGGGGTCCCGGTCGCAGTCCGGTGGGGACAGGACTACGATCCCCTCGTGCATCCCGTCCCGCACCGAGCCACCGGGTTGTTGCTCGGCTGGCTTCTCGACGAGGCTTTCGGCGACCCCGGCCGCTGGCACCCGGTCGCGGGTTTCGGCCTCGTGGCTGCCGCCCTGGAGAAACGAACCCATGCCCCCGACCGATGGGCGGGCGTCCTCCACGTCGGCCTGCTCCTCGGCACCACCGTCGCGGGCGGAGTGCTCCTCGAGCGAGCCAGCGGGGGACGCCCCCGGCTGGCGACGGCCCTGACCGCGACGGCCACGTGGACCGTCCTCGGGGGACGCAGTCTTCGGCGAGAGGCACGCGCGGTGCATCGGCACCTGGCCGACGGGGATCTGCCCAGCGCTCGCCTGCGGATCCGCAGCCTCGTCGGGCGGGAGCCCTCGCAGCTGACCTCGCCCGAGCTGGCCCGCGCAACCGTGGAATCGGTGGCGGAGAACACCTCGGATGCGGTCGTCGCCCCCCTGTTGTGGGGCGCGGTCGCAGGCATCCCCGGCCTGCTGGGCTATCGGGTCATCAACACGCTCGACGCGATGATCGGCCACCGCAACCCGCGCTATTGCCGCTTCGGTTGGGCCGCGGCCCGACTGGACGACGCGGCCAACTGGGTTCCGGCCCGGGTGGCAGCGCTGCTGACCGCCGCGGCTGCGCCACTGGTCGGCGGCAGGCCCAGCCGTGCGCTGCACACTGTTCGCGCCGACGCCCACCGACACCCGTCACCGAACGCCGGCCCCATCGAGGCGGCCTTCGCGGGTGCCCTGGGGGTGCAATTGGGGGGCGTGAACTCCTATGCCGGAGTCGCCGAGGACCGCGGCACCCTGGGCGATGGCCCCGCCGTCACCCCCGCCGACATTCCGCGCGGCAACCGGCTCGCTGCGGCCACAGGAGCCCTCGCCGCGGGGCTCGCGACGACGGCAGCCCTCCTGCTCGCGGATCGCCGGATTTCCCGTCGCGGAATTGTGACCCGGAAACTGAACGGCGATTCAGAGATTGAAAGGGGCTTTTCCGGGTATGTAAAGGGCTATGGCCCCTCTTCGGCACCAGACTCGCCTGCCCCCATGGTTAATCGCTTGGCCTTGCAACAAAGAATGAGAGACTATCTTCATGCGCATTCTCGTAGTTGACGACGACCAAGCAGTTCGTGATTCCTTGGCTCGGTCACTGGAATACAACGGCTATGAGGTGTCGACTGCGGCCGACGGGGTCGAGGCCCTGGCCAGCCTCGCGGCAACCCGTCCGGATGCGGTGATCATGGACGTCATGATGCCGCGCCTCGATGGCCTCGAAACGACGAGAATGCTGCGCAAGAACGGCAATGACGTGCCGATCCTCGTGCTCACCGCCCATGATTCCGTGGACGACCGAGTGGACGGACTGGATGCCGGCGGGGATGACTACATGTCCAAGCCGTTCGCGCTCGACGAATTGCTGGCCCGCATTCGCGCTCTCGTCCGGCGCGCCGGATCCACCACCGGCACCCCGGGTTCCGGCCAGCACCAGGAGACTCTCGTGTTCACGGACCTGAGCCTCAACCCTCAGACCCGTGAGGTGCTGCGCGGCGACCGGCACATCAGTCTGACCCGGACCGAATTCGCCCTCTTGCTGACCTTCATGCAGCATCCCCGCCGGGTGTTGGAACGCAGTTGGCTCCTCAACGAGGTGTGGGGTTTCGATTTCCCGACCACAGCCAATTCCCTGGAGGTCTATATCGGCTATCTCCGCCGCAAGACCGAGGCCGAGGGCGAGTCCCGCCTCATCCACACCGTGCGGGGGGTTGGTTATGTCCTCCGTGAGCAAGCACCGTGAGCCCTTGGCTCCGCCGATTTCTCCGAACGTCGTTCCTGCAGCGACGCATCGGACTCCTCACTGGGGTCGCTGTCGGGATCGCTGTCGGGATCACCGGCCTGGCGAGCTACCTCAGCGCACAATTCTCTCTCTATGAACAGCTGGATCAGGAGATGATCCAGCTCGCAGCGCTGAACGCCGAAGCCATCGGGTCCGATGTCCAGTCGGCGAGTCGGCTGACCACCGTGCGCAAGTCGGCTGTCACGTTGCACCTGTTGCGCTCCGACGGCTATGTGATCTATCCCCCGGGACAACGCACAACGCTCGTGCTCGGCGATGACGAACTGGCCCTGGCGAAAACGCAGAACGGATCAACCGCCCGCAACGGCGTGGACGAGATCGGTGAGCCGTATCGCATCGTCGCGGTGCCCATGCCCCAGCCGGACGCGCACTATGCAGTCGTCATGGGGCGCCCGCTCACGCCCACGCTGGAGATCCTTTCCAACCTGCGCCTCGTTCTGCTCCTCGTGGGCTCCACCGGCGTGGCAATGGGCGCTGCGATCGGCGGCCTCGTGGCACGAGCCGCCATGCGCCCGGTCCGCGAGCTCACCCTCGCCGTCACCAAGGTCACCCAGTCGGATTCCCTGGATCCGATCCCGGTGGAGGGCAACGACGAGCTGTCACAGCTCACCCGGTCCTTCAACACCATGCTCTATTCGCTCGCTTCCTCCAGGGCCCGGCAGAACCGGCTGATCGCCGACGCCAGTCACGAGCTGCGCACGCCGCTCACGTCCCTGCGCACCAACATCGAATTGCTGGTGGCGGACGAGAACGCGGGGATGCTGCCGCCCGAGGCGCGGAGCGACATTCTCCGAGACCTCGCGGCGCAGTTGGCAGAGTTCTCGTCGCTGATCGGTGATCTTGTCCAGCTGACCCGCGATCCCGGCAAGGTCGTATTCAAACCCGTCAACCTCCGCGACGTCGTCGAGTCCGCCCTGGAACGGGTGCGGCGACGGGGCCAGGGCATCGAGTTCGAGACCACCCTCAGCTCGCACTTCGTCATCGGTGAGCCCGACCAGCTCGAGCGGGCGGTCACGAACCTGCTGGACAATGCGGTCAAGTTCTCCCCGCCCGGCGGGACGGTGCGGGTGGTCATGGATGACGACGAGCTGCGCATTTCCGACGAAGGGCCGGGCATCGCCGAGGAGGACCTCCCCCACGTGTTCGACCGCTTCTATCGATCGGAGAAGGCCCGCAACGCCCCCGGCACGGGGCTCGGGCTGTCGATCGTCGCGCAGACGGTCGCCCAGCACCGGGGCTGGGTGCGCGCATCACGGGCCAAGGGCGGCGGGGCCGAGTTCACGGTACGCCTGCCCAGTGCAGAGACCCCCGAAGGACTGGACGCGCCGGAGATGGACGAGTGACATGATCGATTCGGAAGTTGGCCGGCTGCGGACCGTGCTCGTTCACCGGCCGGGCCGGGAGCTGCAACGGCTCACACCCCGCAACAACGACCGGCTCCTGTTCGACGGCGTGCCGTGGGTCGCCCGAGCCCAGGAGGAGCATGATGCGTTCGTGGCCACGCTGCGCGGCCAGGGCGTCGAGGTCCTGCACCTCACCGATCTGCTGACCGAGACGCTGGCCTCCCCGGAGGCCCGCGCGCAGGTCATCGAGGAGACGATGAGTTCGCTGCACCTCGGGGCCACGATGCGGCGCTATCTCACCGACGCGTGCGGCGACGCGAGCCCGGCCGAGCTCACCGGCCTCGTCGTCGCCGGCATGCGCAACGACGAGGTGCGCGGGGGCCAGGGTCTGGTCACCGCGCTCCTTGCCCCGCACGACTTCCTCATCGATCCCCTGCCCAACCTGGTGTTCACCCGGGATTCCTCCATGTGGATCGGGGACCGCGTGGCGATCCCGTCCCTCGCCATGCCGGCCCGGGCCCGCGAGACCCAGCTCACCGAACTGATCTGGAGCCATCACCCGCGCTTCCGCGACTGTCGCCGCATCCTCGGGTCGCGGGCTGAACCGGTGGAGGGCGGGGACGTGCTATTGCTCGCCCCGGGCGTGGTCGCCGTCGGGGTCGGTCAACGCACGACTCCGGCCGGAGCCGAACGACTGGCGCGCCAGCTCTTCGCGGAGGGGCTCGCCCACACCCTCCTCGCGGTGCCCGTCGATCAGACCCGCGCCACCATGCACCTGGACACCGTGCTCACCATGGTGGATGTCGACACGGTGGTCATGTATCCCAACATCGCCGACCGACTCCAGGCCTGGACCGTCACCCCGACAGCGGGTTTCACCCCGGACGGGGACGGGGATCTCACGGTCGAGGGTCCGGCCCCCTTCGCTCCGGCAGCAGGCTGGGCCATGGGCATCGACCGGCTCCGAGTCATCGCGACCGGCACCGACCCGGTCATCGCCGAACGCGAGCAGTGGGACGACGGCAACAACACCCTCGCACTTGCCCCGCGCCTGGCAATCGCGTACGAACGCAACACCGCCACCAACGAACGCCTCGCGCAGGCCGGGATCGCGGTCATCCCGATCGCCGGGTCGGAACTCGGGTCGGGCCGGGGCGGGCCGCGGTGCATGTCGTGCCCGATCGACCGGGACCCGCTCCCCGGCTGACGGACTCAGTTCGGCAGATGAGTGGGCAGCGTACGCCGCGGCCCCCGCCGCTCCGGCCTGATCCCCAGCACCTCGACGAGTTGTTGGACGCGATAGCGGTGCCCGCGGAACGGTTCCAGGACCTCGCGTGCCGCGTCGTTGTCGAGGGCCTCCCCCACCAGCGCCAACGTCACCATGCCCGGGACGTGATAGTCGCCGTCGCTCCACGCGTCCGGGTCCCCGTGGGCGCGTTGGCGTACCTCCGCCGACGTCCACGGCCCCACCCCCGGCAGCGACTGCAGACGCCGGTCGGCCTCGTCCGGTGGGACACCGAGCGTCCGCTCCAGCGCAGCGGCGCGGTGGGCGGCGCTGACGATCGTGCGGGAACGAGCCGGTTCGACGCCCGCCCGCAGCCAGGTCCACGAAGGGATCCGCGCCCAGACCTCGGGGCCGGGTGGGCAGATGAGTCCGTACGCCGGGTGGCCGGGTTGGCGGGCGGGTCCGGGCGCCGGGGTCCCATGGGCCCTGACGAGACGGCGGAAGCCGGCGTACGCCTCGCGACCCGTGACCTTCTGTTCGATCACCGCCGGGACGAACGCCTCCCAGACGGCATCGGTGCGCCCCACGCGCAGGCCGGGTGCGCGGCGTTGGGCCTCGCGGAGGACAGGGTGGGTGGGCCGGAAGTCGGAGGGGTCGTCGTGCTCACCGAGCAGGGCGGGCAGGTGGTCGAGGGCCCAGTCGGTTCCGGGGCCCCAGGCGTACGCGATCACCTCCTGCCCCTCAACCAGGTGCAGGAGTGCGGGTCCGTCCGGCGTACCCATCGCCCGGAACCACTCCCGCCCCACCCGTCGGTGAGTCGGGTCCCCCGGTCCACGCCGCAACCGGGCGAGACAGGGACCGAGCGGACGGCCGGCGAGCCTGCGTACGCCACTCACTCCCGCATCACGGCCACGGGTTCCGGGCGCAACCCTTCAGGCCCTTGGTCTGCTGCATCATCACCGGTGCCGGTTTGCCGGGGCCCGGGCAGGACTCGTGGCCGTAGCCGAGATAGTGGCCGACCTCGTGGTTGACGAGATAGGCACGGTAGCCCGGCAGATCACCCGCATAGTCGGGGATGCCGGTCTCCCAGCGGATGCCGTTGAGGTTGACCTCCCGACCGATCGAACAGCTGAGCTCGCCGCCGGTGTCGAGCGGGAGACAGTGTTCGTCGGTGGTGCTGGGAGTGAGGACGCGAATCACCAGATCATGTCTGCCCTCACCGACGAAAGCGAATCGCACCGGCTGCTTGGACGACCACGACCGATCGTCCTGAAGGATCGCCGCGACATCGGCGGCCGCCTGCTCCGGCAGGGTCGGCATGTCCTTCTCCACCTCGACCCGGACCCGCACGGTGCGACCGGACTGCGTCGGGAGTGCTTCCTTGGTGAACTGGGCGACCCGCACCTCACCCGACCCGGCCCGGGGCACGGACTTCGAGGGCTGGCTGGGCGCCCGACCGGGACCCTCGCCCTCAGTGTCATCGGCAGGGATCACCTCCGGCACGGAGCCCACGGGTGCCGCTTGGACCGTGCCGGCGAGATTTCCCCGATAGAAACCGATGACCATGACAGAGATCAGAAGCACGGCAAGTCCGATGGCGCCCAGACCCCAGCGCAGGCCCGCGGTCCCGTTTCGGGGCGCCGCTGACCCCCCTCGTGCGACGAAGGGAGTATCTTGCGGAGAGTCAGGTGAACCCTGGCCGCCAGAACCGGACTCAATCACGCCTACAGACTAGGTCACGTTTCGATGTCACACTCCCACACCACGCCCACGCCGACCTCACTCGAGGACCTGGCCCGGCAACGGCGCGCCCTGCGGTTGATGATCATCACGCTGATCCCGATCGCCGTGTGGACCCTGGGCGCTTTGATCATCATGTGGCCCGGCAACGTCAAGGACCACATCTCCGAGAACCTCGGCCAATACTCCGTGCCGGGCCTGTCCGTGCACACCGGTCGCATCACAGACATCGGTGCCATCAACTGTGATGGTGTGGGCGGATCGAACGTCACGTCCGGAGCCCATGCGGACACCTGCGGCCGGGCCTCGGTCGAGCTCCTCGACGGGCCCGAAGCGGGCCAGACCGTCGACGACATCACCTTGAAGGCCACGGACTATGAGTCCGGGGTGAGTGTGGGCCAGAAGGTGAAGCTGTTCCGGATCCCGATGGAGGGGATCCCAGCGCAATACCAGTTCAGCGAGTTCGCCCGTGGCGTGCCGCTGATCTTCTTCACCGTGTTGTTCGTGGCGGCGGTCGTCGCCGTCGCCCGATGGCGCGGACTGATGGCGATCATCGGTCTCGGCTGGGCCTTCTTCATCATGGTGTATTTCATGTTCCCGGCCCTCGTCACGGGCGCCAACCCGATCATGGTCGGGCTCGTGGGCGGTTCGGCGATCATGTTCGTGGTGCTCTATGCGGCACACGGGTTCAGTGCCAGAACGACGACGGCACTGCTCGGGACATTGTTCGGATTGGTGACAGCCGCGATCCTCGGTTGGATCGCAACGAAATGGGCCCACTTAACCGGTGTCTCGTCCGAGGACGACATGATCCTCTCCGCTGCGGCACCGGATCTGCAGATGACCTCGATCGTCATCTGCGGCATCATGCTCGCCGGTCTCGGCGTCCTCAACGACGTCACCATCACCCAGGCCTCTGCGGTGTGGGAGCTTGCCGCTGAAGACGGCGACGGCAAGCGGATCTTCGGCAGGGCCATGCGGATCGGCCGCGACCACATCGCGTCCACCGTGTACACGATCGCCTTCGCCATCGCCGGCGCCACCCTCGGCACCCTCGTCCTGCTCAGCATCTATCAACGGCCGTTGTTCGAGGTCCTGGCGACCGAGCAGTTCTCCCAGGAGATTGTGCGTACGCTGATCGGCTCCGTCGGGCTGGTCGCAGCCGTGCCCCTGACGACCGCCATCGGCGTCGCCGTCGTGAGCGCGTCCAAGAAGTCGCGCGGCGAGATCTCCATGGCCTCCGACGGCCAGGCCACTGCGGCGCCCGGTGACGAGCTGATCGACAAGAGCCGATACGACCGAGACTGAACCGGGAACCATCCGGCGGGGATCGCGCGTTGGGGCCTCACGCCGCCCGGGACAGTTCGCTGACCCGGGCGCGGTCGGCTTCGGCGAGCGACGCCCGGATCGCCCGGGCCGCCGCGATGTGTCGTCCGGGAATCACCTCGACCACATTCTCGACGCGTCCCGGGAGCGGGGACAGGACGGCCACCCTGGTCCCGAGCCGGACCGCTTCGGCAACGTTGCCCGTCGCAATGACCAGGGTCACGGCCGCCTCCCGCTGGATGCGGATGAGTTCCTCCTGCAGCAGGGCCCGCTCCGCAGGATCCAGTTCGCGGAAGGGGTCGTCCAGCAGGAGTACGCCGGGCCCGTGCACGAGCGCCTTCGCCAGAGCGACCCGCTGCTTCTGTGCCGCCGTCAACCGGCCCACGGGACGATCCGCGACATGAGCCACGCCGGTCAGATCCAATACCGCGTCCGCTGATCGAGCCACCTCCGGGCCTGCTGCGAACGTGACGTTGGCACGCGCGCTGCGCCATGGGAACAGACCGAAGGACGGCTGGACGAACCCGCGGTCCGGTGCAGGGCTGTCGACCCGCTCACCGCCGACAAGGACCCGCCCGGAGAGCGGGCGTACGAATCCGGCGAAAAGATCGAGCAGCGTGCTCTTTCCGCAGGCCGCAGGCCCCACGAGCGCCAACGACTCACCAGCCGGGACGTGCAAGGAGCAGTCCTCCAGCACACGCACCATGCCAAGGCGCCGGCCCTCGACGCAACGACGCTGGACGTCAACGGTGACGTGATCAAGGGTCAGGGCATGGGCGGTCGCAAAAGGCGCAGGCATGGCAGAGTCTCCGAATCGATGGGGGTGGTGTTGAAGCGGGCAGGATCGCCCGGGGCCCCACACGGGGGCTCGACACGAAATCAGCGACACATACACGCACTGCACAGGGCAGTGCGGGTGAGCCAGCGAACGTCGAGCCTGGAGATCATGGGATGAACTCAATCAACCTCTGCGCGACTTCGGCAAGCAGACCGAAGAACCCTCTCGCCATTTGAGAAACTTTTCGGCCCATAGGATCTGGCAATGGCTGGCCTGCCCTCTCCCGCCTATCGCGTTGCCGCCCTATAGGCCCCAGCCATCGGACCGCGATGGTTCCCGACGCGGACATCTCACCCAGTGGGGGAAGTGCGGAATATGAGTTCCGCATAAGGCAGGCTGTCTCCAAGCCAGCGGGTCCCAAGAAGTGGCAGCAGCGCCCCCATCGCCGCACGAAGAGCGAGGCACGACATGTCAGCCATCACCAGAGCCGTCGACGCCATCGAGCTGATCCTCCGTGCGCAAGGCCCCGTGCGTCTCATCGACCTCGCCCACGAGCTCGGCCTGGCCAAATCCTCTGCGCACCGGCTGGTGACCACGCTGGAGGAAGCGGACCTGCTGGCTCGCACCGAGGGGGGAAACCTCACCATAGGTGTGCGACTCGTCGGCTGGGCGGCCGCGACTGACGCCACCAGCCATCTGCGCACGATCGCGGAACCGCTGATGCGCCAACTCAGAGACACGACCGGCGAGACTGTCAATCTGCACGTGCGCCGAGGCGCCGACCGGATCTGTCTGGTGACGCTCCCCGGCACCTTTTCCTTGGTCCCGGCACTTCGCGTGGGTGAACCCATCCCGCTGGGCCGGGGCGCGACAGGTCGCCTGCTGCTGGCCCATGCACCCGCGGACATCATCCACGAGGTCTCCAGAAAGCTCCCGGACCTCGGCATCACGCCCCCCACGGACGAAGACCTGGATCGCTGGCGCCGCGACCTGTGGCTGGTCATCAAGGATGACCTTGAACCGGGTTTGGCCGCCGCTGCCACCGTGGTCGCATTGCCGCATGGCGAGCCGGCCGCACTCTCCATCGGTGGGTCGTCGCTGCGCCTCGACGAAGCGCGCTTCCGCGACCTCCGGCCACTGTTGATGCGTTGCGCCGGTCTCAGGCGGGCAGGATCAGGAGGCAGGATCACAAGGGCAGGCTCAGGCGCAGGTACTCATGGTCCCCGAGGAGATCGAGACGCCGCCAGAGGACGGAGCCCGGCACAGCCTGGCTCGCGTGTGCAGCGACCGCCGTGCGCTGGCGTCCCCGGTCGACCGTCAGGACGATGGGCAGGTCCACAGCGGGGAATCCGGCGAATGCCGCCCCGTACTCCTCGTTGAGCATCGCGGCGACCTCCTCCGGGAGGCACCACTCGAGGGCCGGCAGACCCTCCGATGCTGCGACACGGAGAGCGGCCTGTGTGGCGGCCTCATGGTCGGGGTGGCCGGTGACGCCGTTGCCGGCACCGAAGACGACCAGCCCTTCGGGCCGCAGCTCGCGCACGACGGCGGCGACATCGGCCTCGATCTCGCGCGGGCGCTCGTCGAGCCCGCCGTCCGGATGGTGCAGCAGGCGCGTGCTCCGGACGCCCAGGGCAGCGGCAGCGAGGTCGAGCTCGGCGGCGCGGACCTGCGCGAGATCCGGGGAGGAGCCGTGAGTGGAGGCCTCGCCGGCCGTGAGGCACAGCACGTGCACCTGGGTTCCCGAGCGCACGAGGGTGTCGAGGACGCCTCCGAGGCCGAAGGACTCGTCGTCTGGGTGGGCCACGACGACGAGTGCGCTGCCCCATTCCGGGAGTCGGTGAGCGGATTCGGCGGTCATGACAACTGACTCTAGCAAATACCCGGTGGGGTATATATACTGTGAGGGTCACTCAACGAAGGAGCGCGTCATGGCTGACGTTGTCGTTCTCGGTGCGGGGGTCTCCGGCCATACGGCCGCCCTGCACCTCAGTCGTCTGCTGCCGAAGGGGAACACGGTGACGGTGGTATCCCCGAATGCGGACTGGAACTGGATCCCGAGCAACATCTGGGTCGGAGTCGGGAAGATGCCAGCGAAGAGCGTGCTCTTCCCGCTGGAGCCCGTCTACCGGAAGAAGCGGATCCGATTCCTCCAGGCCGCCGCGACGGCCATCTGGCCCCAGGGCGATGACCAGAGTGGCCGCCCGTCCGTCGACGTCGTCCACACCGGCTCCGGCAGGCAGGGGGAGACCGAGCGGGTCGGCTATGACTACCTCATCAATGCCACCGGTCCGCAGCTGCGATTCCACATGACGTCCGGGCTGGGTCCCGACGAGGGTCATACGGTCTCGGTCTGCACCGCCTCGCACGCTGTCGAGGCCGCTGAGCAGCTCAAGGCGACGATCGAGCGCCTCAAGGCCGGCGAGCCCCAGACGCTTGTCGTCGGCATGGGTCACGGGACGTGCACGTGTGAAGGAGCCGCCTTCGAGTACGTCTTCAATGTCGACCACGAGCTTCGAGAGGCCGGGGTCCGCGACCGGGCTCAGCTGGTCTATCTCACCAACGAGGCCGCCCTCGGTGACTTCGGCGTTGACGGGATGACGTTCGAGGAGAGGGGATTCCAGACAACCTCAGAGCTGTGGACCGGCTCTCTCTTCCGCGAACGCGGTGTCGAGGCGATCCTGGGAGCCCACGTGAACGCTGTTGAGGAGGGAGTCATCCGCTACGAGACCCTCGACGGCGAGGGTCACACCCTCGACTTCGACTTCGCCATGCTCCTTCCCCCGTTCGGCGGGGTCGGCCTGACCGCGTACGACCGCGGCGGCGCGGACATCACCGAGGAGCTGTTCGCACCGAGTGGCTTCATGAAGGTCGACGCCGACTACACGCCGAAGCCTTATGAGGAATGGCGCGCTGAGGACTGGCCGAAGACCTATCAGGCCGTCGGGTACGACAACATCTGGGCCGTCGGGATCGCCTTCGCCCCGCCGCACCAGATCTCACGCCCACGGACCAGCGCCAACGGCACGCTCATCGCCCCGGCCCCGCCGCGCACCGGTATGCCGTCCGGCGTGATGGGCAAGACCGCCGCGCTGTCCATCGTCGACCGCATCAAGCACGGGTCCGCTGCGCCGAACCACGAGGCCTCCATGGCCGACATGGGCGCCGCCTGCGTCGCCTCCGCAGGTGCCGGTCTGCGGACGGGGTCGGCCGCGGCGATGACGATGATGCCTGTCGTCCCGGACTACAGCCGCTATCCCACCGGGCGTGACCTCAAGGACACCCGCGGGGAGATCGGCCTCGGTGGGCACTGGGTCAAGCTCATGCTCCACCACCTCTTCCTCCACAAAGCCAAGGGCCGGCTCGGCTGGCAGTTCATTCCGGAGTGATCACCATGTCCACAGAGCAGAACTCAGCACCCCACCTCACGCAGCAGCTCACGACGCCGGCCGGACGCACGAGTGCCGACCTGAGCAAGGCGCCACTGCCGACCGCCTCGACACTGCGCAGGCGCAAGAGCATCCCGTTGCAGCTCACGAGGTTCGCGGCCTTCAACGTCCGCATCATGCGGATGGTTCTCAAGGGTCACTCAGGCCGGTAGCGAGACGCTGACAGCATACCCATAGGGGTATGCTGTCAGCATGTCTCCCGACCCTTCCAGCTCCTCTCCCGCGACCTATGTGATCGTCGGCGGCGTCGCCGGCGGCATGTCTGCCGCCACCCGCCTCCGCCGCCTCGACGAGCATGCCCGGATCGTCGTCGTCGAGCGCAGCGGTCACGTGAGCTTCGCCAACTGCGGCCTGCCCTACCACGTCGGCGGGGTCATCGAGAAGCGCTCGGCCCTCCTCCTCCAGACCCCGGCGTCGCTCGCGGCGAGGTTCGCGCTGGAGGTGCGGGTGCTGACCGAGGCCGTCGACGTCGACACCGGCCGACAGGTCGTCACCGTCCGTGACCTGACCACCGGCGCGGAACAGGAGATCGGCTACACCGCGCTGGTGCTCTCGCCCGGGGCTCGTCCGGTCCGCCCGCCGATCCCCGGCATCGAGCGTGCCCTGTCATTGCGTGACGTCGAGGACACCGACGCCATGGTGTCTGCGCTGAGCGAGGTGCACGACCCGGACGCCCGCGGCTTCGACGACCACTTTGCACGCCAACCTCATTGACGCTCCGAGCCGCCCTTGGACGGGTTGACCCCCAGCTCGACCCGCAAAAAGGAACCCGGGTTCCAAAAGAGATTTCCGTTCACTGAGAGTTCGGGTCCTATCCACATCCCCGAACCCGGACGATCGTTATGAACACACCACCCGGGCTGGTGATTTCGATCCGCCCAGAACCACAGGAGCATCAATGGCGATTGATCCTGCCCGGTACAGAGAAACCCTGGGCCACTATCCGACGGGAGTCGTGCTCGTCACCGCTGTCGAGCCGGACGGGTCACTCCTCGGCATGGTGATCGGGTCCTTCACCTCACTCTCACTTGATCCACCACAGATCGCTTTCATGCCGATGCGCACCTCTCACACCTTCGCCCGGATCCAACAGGTCGGTGCCTTCGCGGTCAACGTCCTGGCAGCAGATCAGCTCGAGACCTGTCGCGTCTTCGCCAGTCGCAGCGAGGACAAGTTCGCCGGCATCGATTGGCACCCGTCCCCCGTGACCGGGTCGCCCGTGCTCGACCGTGCCGTGTCCTGGCTGGACTGCGAAATCGCCGACACGGTGGCAGGTGGGGACCACTACATCTGCATCGGCGACATCAAGGACTTGGGGGTGCAGCGCTCCGAGCTCCCGCTGCTCTTCTTTCAGGGCGGATACGGCCGATTCGCTCCCGCGTCCCTCGTGGCACCCACGACACCGGAACTCATCACCTCTGTCCGAGTGGCGG